>Ga0209257_1000206_pt1 | contig 142184 bp, 151 predicted proteins | sample AraplaCvi_mCL_r2_FD_184277 | JGI IMG/M metagenome (GOLD analysis project Ga0209257, IMG submission 184277) | Arabidopsis root microbial communities from North Carolina, USA - plate scrape MF_Cvi_mCL_r2 (SPAdes) (version 2) | ecosystem: Host-associated > Plants > Roots > Endosphere | place... | reverse complement strand
TCAAAAAGCGGGATCCCGGGTCAAGCCCGGGATGACGGAAGTAGGGGACGGGGTGTCCGCTCCCCAATACAAAACAAACATCGCCTTCAATTAGGTCTTTCCTACATTATTCGGCCGTGCCAGCCTTCATCCGGCTCTTTCATTCGGTGAACAAAAAGGTGGTCGCTGCCCGGCTTGCGGGTCCGACCATGATCGGACGTGCCGCGCACATCCAGCACGCCGCGACTTGCAAATCGGCGCGCTCATAGGGCTGAACTTTCCTGAACTTTGGAATATTGCGCGGCCCTTGCGCCGACCCGATCCGGATCCAGCCGGGCGATGTCCAACGAGGGCAGCGACAGCTCGCCACGCCAAAGCGGACACCGATCAGGCGGAAGGCCTTGTCCTCAATGCCAGGGCGAGGTTCGCACGCTCCAATATACGATATAGAGCAGCCCCGCCCAGAGCAGCAGGATGAACGCCATGCCGGTCCGGCTCGACGGCCGCTCGCTGGCGGCCTCGGCAGACGCGTGGAGTTCGGCCCATAACGGGGCGGGGATCAGCCGGCGGACGGCGAGCAGGCCGAGCGGCACGATGACGAGGTCGTCGAGCCAGCCGAGCACGGGAATGAAATCGGGAATGAGGTCGATCGGCGATAGCGCATAGGCCGCGACCGCGACCGCTAGGATGCGCGCGAGCATCGGCACGCGCGGGTCGCGGGCGGCGAGCCAGGCGGCATGCGCCTCGACCGCGAGGCGGTGGCCAAGATCGCCGATGCGTTCGGAAAGGGATTTGCCGGTCATCGCTTCCCTCATTACTGTCCCCGCATGGCTATCCAACTGAAAAGCGCACGCGTTGAACGCTGGCCCGTCGCGGGGGCGTTCGTGATCAGCCGCGGATCCAAGACCCATGTCGATGTCGTCGTCGCCGAAGTCGAGGGCGATGGCGCCTATGGGCGCGGCGAGGGGACGCCGATCTATTATCTGGGAGAGGATGCCGCGGCGTGCCGCGACCAGATATTGCGCGTGGCGCCGCATATCGCCGACATGGGCGCGGCCGAGGCGCGCGCGGCGGTGCAGGAACTGATGGCGCCGGGCGCCGCGCGCAACGCGCTCGATTGCGCGCTATGGGACCTTGAGGCGCGGCAGCGCGGCCTCAGGCTGTGGCAGGTCGCGGGGTGCGACGGCGCGCCGACGTCGCGCGTCACCGCCTATACGATCTCGCTCGGCACGCCAGGGGCAATGGCCGAACAGGCGGCAACGGCCGCCGCCGACGGTTATCGACTGCTGAAGATCAAGCTGACCGGCGAGGGCGACCGGCTTCGCGTCGCGGGCGTGCGAAAGGGGGCGCCCGAGGCGCGGCTGATCGTCGACGCGAACGAAAGCTGGGGCGAGATCGATATATTGAGCGAGACCGAGGCGCTCGCCGACATGGGGGTCGAGATGATCGAGCAGCCGGTCCCCGTCGGCGCCGATGCCTTGCTCGATCCAGTCTATGCGCCGCTGCCCTTCGTTGCCGACGAAAGCTGCCAGACCGCCGCCGACATCGCGCGGATCGGGCCCTTTTACGACGGGGTGAACATCAAGCTCGACAAGGCGGGCGGGCTGACCGAGGCACTGAAAATCGCCGACGCGGCCGACGCGGCGGGGCTGTCGATCATGGTCGGCTGCATGTTGTCGACCAGCCTCGCGATCGCGCCGGCGTTCGTGCTGGCGCAGCGCGCGCGCTGGGTCGACCTCGACGGCCCCGCGCTGCTGGAGCGGGACCGCGAGGGCGGGTTCGAATATCGCGAGGGGCGGATTGGTATCTAAAGCGCCACTTCCGCATGCTGGCCGAGTTCGCCTTCCTTCATCGTCATACCCGTCGCGAGTTTGAACAAACCCTTGATGCTTGGGTCGGCGGTCCAGATTTCGGCATTGTCGAGGTCGAAGCGCAGCAGGACGAGCTTGGGGTCGTCCTTGCCGCCTTCATACCAGGCCGCGATGCTGTTGTTCCACAGCTTGTCGAGGACCGCGCGGTTACTTTCGCGAACGAGCGTTCCCGAAATGCAGGCGAAGAGGTCATGGCCCTTGGCGGCGAACTGCGCCATCGCGGGGCCGCCGCCGGCGAGCCGGTTGTCGGTCGCGGTGAAGAACCAGAAGGCGCTGTTGGCGTCCTTGTCGAGTTGCGCGTTCATAGGGATATGATGCTCGCGCTCGCCGGTGGCGCCGACCATGACATAAGGGCTGTCGGCCAGCGCCTTCCAGAACTGCTTTTTGATATCGTCGCTCATCGAAAGGCTCCTTCGTGCCCCCCGACGATCGATCAACGCGGCAAATGCATGGTTGTTGCCCGGTTCAGCGCATCCGCGGCTCCGCATAGCTGACGACCTCATATTCGATGCCGTCGGGGTCGAAGAAATAGAAGCGGCGGCCAGGTTCGTAATCGCCGTGGTTGAACGGCGTCAGCCCGACCGCCTTCACGCGCATCTCGATCGTATCGAGATCGTCGACTTGCACCCCGACATGGTTGAGCGGTGCGCCCTTTGGATATTGCACATCGGCGTGTTGGCCGTCGGGGCCGGTGTAGAGCGCGACATAGGCGGCGTCGCTGCCAAGGTGGATCGTGCGCCCGCCGTCGCGCGCGGGGCCGCGCCAGCGTTCGTGCCAGCCGAAGATCGCCGAGAGGATCCCCGCAGTGCGGTCGGGGTCGCTGACCGTCAGATTTACATGTTCGATGAAGGGGTGCGCCACCAATATTCTCCTGATTCGCGTTGACGCCCGGCTTATGAAAGCTCAAGTCAGGTTTAGATCAAGGATAAATGGCGCGCCGATCGATTTGGGCCGTCATTGCGAGCGAAGCGGGCCGCGGGCGACCGCAGGTCAACCAATCCAGAGCGGCTCTCGCATGACCTGGATTGCCGTGTCGCTTCGCTCCTTGCATTGACGGAGGAAGGGCATGCACAGAACAGACCTGATCGCGATCGGCGAACTCGCATCGCGTACCGGCGTCGCGGTTTCGGCGATCCGCTTTTATGAGGCAAAGGGGCTGATCGAGGCGCTGCGCACCGGCGGCGGGCAGCGGCGGTTCCTGCGCGCCGATATCCGCCGTGTGTCCTTCATCCTGATCGCGCAGCAATTGGGGCTGAGCCTTGAGGAGATTGCCGCCGAGCTGGCGCAGCTTCCGGCGGGGCGAACGCCCAATGGGGCCGACTGGACGCGGATCAGCACCGGGCTGAAGGCGCGGATCGACGCGCAGATCGCGGCGCTCCAACGGACGCGCGAACTGCTGGGCAATTGCATCGGCTGCGGATGCCTGTCGCTGAAGAAATGCGGGCTGTACAACCGCGACGACAAGGCGGCGCAGCGCGGGGCCGGGCCGCGCTATGTGCTGGGCGACCGGTCGGGGGAGATTGCCGAGGTCGGGTGACGCTTGCCCGGCCGGGGCATGATATGTAGTATCACTTTTATGCTAACTGTCTGGAGAGGTTGAATGAAAGCGCTTTATGCCGCCTTGCTCGCCGTTGCCGCGACAAATGCTACGCCAAGCTTTGCGGCGCCTGCCGCATCCCCACTGATTGGCAGTTGGGCCGTCGACACGTCGCGCCTGACGATGCCGCCCGAGGCGCGGCCGAAAAGCGTTACCATCAGCTATGACGATGTCGGCGGCGGCAAGTGGCGGACGAATGTCGAGGTCGTGTTGCCCGACGGAAAGAAGGTCCAGGCGATCTCGACCTATGTCCCCGACGGCACGGCGACGCCGGTCGAGGGCAATTTGGAGGCCGACATGGCAGCAACGCGGCTGCCCGAACCCGGCGTGATGGTGACCGCGCTCGCGCTGCGCGGTAATCCCGGATCGATGCGGACCTATACCGTGTCAGCCGACGGCAAGACGATGACCGAGACGGTGGTCTATTTCACGCAGGAAGGCGTGCCCGCGATGCGGACGAACCATTTCAATCGGGTGCGCTGAGGGCGATTGCCGGAGGCGGGTTTGGGGTGGGGGTTGTCGTTCCATCACCGACGTCCGTCATCCCGGTCTTGACCCGGGATCCCGCTTTTACGCGCATCGACCGGCCTTCGACTTCACGCGGGACCCCGGGTCAAGTCGAACGAGCCACGTGTCGCGTTCGAGGGTGACGATGATGGGGAGGTCTGCAACCGGTCGCTTTGAGCTCCGCCCTTTCTCCGTTCGTGTCGAGCGAAGTCGAGACACCCATCGACGAAACGCCCAGCCCGAGGGGCATCTCGACTTCGCTCGATGCGAACGGGCCGAGAAGCCAGAGCGCTGCAATCGGTCGTTTCTTCACTCTCGTCATCCCGGGCTTGACCCGGGATCCCGCTTTTTTTGACGCACCCACTGACTTCGACATCAAGCGGGACCCCGGATCAAGTCCGGGGTGACGATGATAGAGTCTGTCCGCAACCGGTCGTTAGCGGCAGCTGATCAAACGGCGGGCAGCTTTTCAATCTCCGGTGCGCCGGCGAGGCAGGGGCCGAGTTTGGCGCCGAGGGTGCGGAAATGGTCCGATGCGCGGTGCGCCTCGACCGCCGCGTCGTCGTCATAGCATTCGAGCACCTTGTACACACCGGTTTCGGCGGTGCGGAACAGCTTGTAATAGCTGTTGCCGGGCTCGTTCGCGCGCACCGCAGGGGCGAGTTCGGCGAACACGCCCTCGAATTCGGCTTCCTTGCCGGGCTGGACGCGCAGCGTTGCGATCACACCGATACCACTCATGTCTCTCTCCTGAATTCAGGCCTTGAGGTCGGGGTCGACGGTCCAGCCGTCCTCGACCTGAATGCCGAAGCTGTTCAAAATCATCGATACTTGCGTGTATTGGCCGACGGTCATCACCAGATCCATGCGGCCCTTGTCGCCGAGCGGCGCCAGCGCCGCCCAGCTTGCGTCGGTGACGAAATGATTGCCGGTCAGATCGTCGGTGGCGCGGAGCATCGCGCGGTCGAGGTCGTTCCAGCCGTCGGCGTCGGGCCCGGCCTTGATGCGCGCGATCTCGTCTTCGGTGAGCCCGCAGTCGAGCCCGATGCGCTTGTGCTGCGTCCACTCATAGCCCGATCGGCAATTATAGCCGGTGCGCAGGATGACGAGTTCGCGGTCGCGCGGCGAAAGCGCGTTGCGTTTTGACAGGATGTAATTGCCCCAGCCGAGAAAGGCGGTCAGCGCCTTGGGCGCATGGGCAAGGGTGCGGAAGATGTTCAGGATCTTGCCGCCCCCGACCTTGCCGCCTTCGGAGGCAAGGAAGGGTTCGAGCGCGGTGCGCTGATCGGCATCGAGCCGGTCCAAATCGACCGGCTCGATACGCGGTTGGCGGAGTCTCACTTAAAGGGGCCGCAAATCAGAAGACCTCGAACAGGCCTGCTGCGCCCTGGCCGCCGCCGATGCACATCGTCACAACGGCGTATTTCACGCCGCGGCGCTTGCCCTCGATCAGTGCGTGGCCAACGCAGCGCGCGCCGGTCATGCCGAAGGGGTGGCCGATCGAGATCGAGCCGCCGTTGACGTTGAGCAGCTCGTTCGGAATGCCGAGCTGATCGCGGCAATAGAGGACCTGCACGGCAAAGGCTTCGTTGAGTTCCCAGAGGCCGATGTCGTCCATCTTGAGGTCGAAGCGTTCGAGCAGCTTCGGGATCGCGAAGACGGGGCCGATGCCCATTTCGTCGGGCTCGGTGCCCGCGACCGCCATGCCGACATAACGGCCGAGCGGCTGGAGGCCCTTCTTCTCGGCAACCTTGGCTTCCATCAGCACCGCGGCCGATGCGCCGTCGGCGAGCTGGCTGGCGTTGCCCGCAGTGATCGAGAAGCCTTCGCCCATCACGGGCTTCAGGCTGAGCAGCCCTTCGAGCGTCGTGTCGGGACGGTTGCACTCGTCCTTGTTGGCGACGACGTCCTTGAAGCTGACTTCCTTCGTTTCCTTGTCGACGACCGCCATGGTCGCATTGCAGGCGACGATCTCGTCGTCATATTTGCCCGCAGCCTGTGCCGCGGCCGTGCGCTGCTGCGACTGGAACGAATATTCGTCCTGATATTCGCGGCTGATGTTGTAGCGCTTGGCGACGACCTCTGCCGTGCCGATCATCGGCATATAGGTGTCCTTGTGCATCGCGATCAGCTCGGCGTCGGTTTCGATGAACACCTTGCCGCTGCCGCTGACCTTCGAGATCGATTCGATGCCGCCGGCGACCGCGATATCCTGACGGTCGACGATGATCTGCTTTGCGGCGGTGGCGATCGTCATCAAGCCCGACGAGCATTGGCGGTCGATCGACATGCCGGGGACGGTGACGGGCAGGCCGGCGCGCAGCGCGATCAGGCGCGCGACGTTCATCGTCTGCGAGCCCTGCTGCATCGCGGCGCCGAACAGCACGTCGTCGATCTCGCCGCCCTCGATGCCGGCGCGCTCGACCGCGGCGCGGACCGCATGGGCGCCCAGCGTCGGTGCAAGCGTGTTGTTGAACGAACCGCGTGCCGCCTTGGTCAGCGGGGTGCGGGCGGTGGAGACGATAACTGCGTCACGCATGTTTGGAGTCCTTTTCGTTGGTTCCGGTTATCTTAACGGGGGAGGTCCGCTGGCAAAGCTATGCTTTAGACGAAGAACTGGCTGATCCATTCGGCGATCAGGGCGGGCTTTTCCTCGCCCTCAATCTCGACCGTCACTTCGTTGGTCTGTTGCCACTGGCCGGGGCGCTTTTCTTCCAGCTCTAGCAGTTTCACATGGCTGCGCACGCGCTTGCCCGAGCGGACAGGCGACAGGAAGCGGACCTTGTTGCAGCCGTAGTTGACGCCCATCTTCACGCCGCCGACCTTGGGGCCGTCGGTGCTCGCGCCGAGCATCGGCATCAGCGACAGGGTGAGGAAGCCATGCGCGATCGTGCCGCCAAAGGGCGTCAGCTTCGCCTTTTCGTCGTCGATATGGATGAACTGATGGTCGCCGGTCGCGTCGGCAAACTTGTTGATCATCTCCTGATCGACGAGCACCCAGTCCGACGTGCCGAGATGCTCGCCGACTTTGGTTTGCAGTTCCTGCGGCGTGATGGTGGCCATATTCATCCCCTCAATAGCTGGTTCGGGGCGCGTTCTAGGCCTCTCTTGACGCGTTGCACAAGGGCCAAGCCCCGCAGCCGCGGCGCCGTAGCGTCAGCCGGGCTTTGCTGCCTTTGCCGCCGCCGCCCTGGGCTTTGGAGACTCGGGATAGGGCATGATCATGGTCCCGTCGGGCGCCGCGGTAAAGCTGGTCTGCGTCGGATAGGCAAAGCTGTATCCCGCGCGCGTCATCGCGTCGAACAGGCGGATGGCGATATCGGTCCGCGCCGCGGCGACTTCGTCGAACTGGTCGCTGAACACGTCGAAAAGCAGCTCAAAATCGAGGCTCGACGGGCCGAAGCTCAGGAAGCTGGAGCGGATGAACTCCTGGCCGCCCGCGACGACCTGTTCCTCGAGCAAGGCCGGCAGGTCGCGCAGCATCTCGGGCGTCGTCTGATAGATGACGCCGATCTTGAAGGTGATCCGGCGGCGATGGAGATGCGCGAAATTGGTGATCTCCTTGCTCAGGAGATTGGTGTTCGAGATGACCAGCAACTCGCCGTTGAGCGAGCGGAGGCGCGTGCTCTTCAGCCCGATACGCTCGACCGTCGCGGTGCTCATGTCATATTTGATCGTTTCGCCGACCCGGAACGGGCGGTCGAAGATGATCGACAGCGAGGCAAAGAGATCCGAGAAAATGCCCTGCGCCGCGAGGCCGATCGCGATGCCGCCGATGCCGAGACCGGCGATCAGGCCGGTGACATTCACCCCCATATTGTCGAGGATGACGATCGTCGCGATCGCGAACAGCGCGACGCTGATCAGCAGGCGGATGATGCCCATCGCATTGCTGAGCGTCTCGTTATTACCCTCCGCGGCGCGGCGCTGGATCAGCCCGAGGACGATCTCGCGCGCCCAGATCGCGACCTGCAGCACGACCGCGACGGTAAAGGCGAACTGGATGATCTGCATGATCACCGCGGGCGGCTGCGCATAGCCCGCGACCATGCGGATCGCGATGATCGCGAGCACGGTCGACTTGGTCTTGTGGATCACGCGGCCGGCGATGTGGGTCAGCGTCAGCTCGCCTTCGGCCGATTGCGCGTGCTTTAGCGCGAAGGTGCGGACCATCGACAAGATGAAATAGATGAGCAGCCCGGCGCCGATCGCGATGCCGATCTGTAGCCAGTGGCTGTTCACCCACGCGACGCTGAGATCCCAATAGCGCTGGAGGTCGTCGAGCGGGTTGGTTGGGGCGGCCTTTGCGGGCGCGGCTTTCGGGGCAGCATTGGTCGCGGCGGCGAACAGGGAGAAGGTCACGTCAGGTCCTCTTGGGTCGGATCAGGCGGATTGAAGCAGCACCGCGGCCGCGGGTGCCTGCTCCAGATAGGTCAAAAATCCGCGTTCGTAACGCGAAAGATAGCGGGCCGCGCGCGGGAGCTTGCCGACCGCAGCGGCAAAGTCCTCACGCGCCTGCGCCGCAGCAAGCATCGCGGGGTGGACATAGGCCTTGCGCGCGATGGCGGGTGTGTTGCCGAGGCGATCGGCGACATGTTCGAGCATCGCTTTCAACGTCGGCGGCTGGGGCGCGTCGTAGAGGAAGGCGAAGGCCTCGACGCTCGCGGTCCATGTGCGGAAATGCTTGGCGCTGAATTCGTCGCCCATCGCTTCGCGAATATAGGCGTTCACATCTTCGGAGGCGACGGCGCAGACGCCGTCGCCATCGTCATATTGGAAGAGATTCTGACCGGGCAGGTCCTGAAGCCGGCGGACGAGCGTCGTCAGGCTGCGGTCGCTGATCGTCACCTCACGCTTGGCGCCGCCTTTGGCGATATATTTGAGGCGGAGCGTCTTGCCCGAGAGTTTGGCATGGCGCTGGCGCAGCGTCGTTGCGCCGAAGCTTTTGTTCGCCGCGACATATTGTTCGTTCCCGACGCGCAGCGCGGCAAGGTCCAGCAACCGCACCACCGCCGCGACGACGCGTTCGGAACATAGCGTCCGGCGATTCAGATCGTCTTCGAGGCGCGCGCGCAGCAACGGCAGCGCATGGCCGAAGGCGGCGCAGCGGTCATATTTGTCGGCCTCACGCGCGATGCGAAATTCGGGATGATAGCGATATTGCTTGCGCCCGCGTGCGTCGTATCCGGTCGCGAGGATATGGCCGTTGGGGGCGGGGCAGAACCACGCATCCTCATAGGCCGGCGGCAGCGCGATCGCGTTGAGGCGGTCGATCTCGTCGCGGTCGCGGATGACCTTTCCCTTGGCGTCGCGATAAAGCCAACCGACGCCCGAGCGCGTGCGGCTGATGCCGGGCAGGCTGTCGTCGACATGGATCAGGCGCGGGGCGGGCATGGGGCATTAGCGCCCCGGAGGCCCGGTTGGTTCCGGCCGAACGGTTTCAGGGTCAGCCGGCGTTCGGCATCATATGCCGCGCGGGTACCTGCGCCGGGCGATCGGTCAGCGGGCGCCATCCCGCCTCCTGTTCGCGGCGGCGGCAATAGGTCGACAGCCCCATTTCGAGCGCGAGCATCATGTAGATGAACGGCTGGAAGGCGATGCTGACGAACAGCGATCCGATCATATAGGTGATGTGACCATGCTGAAGCGCGGTCGCGAGCGGTGCGATCCACTGCTCCTCGGCGCGCCGTGTCTTGAGGTAACGCCGTCGCAGCTGCTCCATCCGGAAGAGTCCGGTGACGTGCAGGATCAGCCACAGCGCCAAACCGGGATAGCCCTGTTCGCCCAGCATCTCGAAATAGCTGGAATGGAAGGCGCGCGACTTTTCATCGTGCACGGTCGCCTCGGCCGCCATCGGCTGGTTCGGATCATAGGCGCCGCCCGTCGTTTCGACGCGCAGCGAGTTTTGCAAATAGGCGTTGAAGCCGCCGCCGAACGGATTGTCCTTCACATATTCCCAGGTCCACGCCCACACCGCGACGCGCGTCGAGGCGGATTGGTCCGATTTATAGCCCTGGATCGTTTCCATCCGCTGGGTGAAGCTTTGCGGCAGAAAGGGCACGACCGCGAGCGCGAGCAGCGCAGCCCCCGCCATATAGAGGAGCCGATGCTTGACCGCGCGCAGCGACAGGATCGCAAGCACGACAAGGCAGACGAGCCCGGTGCGCGCCTGTGTCCCGACGGGCAGCAGCGCACAGGCAAAGACGAGCGCGAAGCAGAAGAGCGACACGCGCCAGTCGGGCGGGAAGATGGTGCCGTGGCGGCGATACCAGAGGATCAGCGGGATGATCGATATGCCGACCGCCGACATGATCGACCCTTCGTAAAGGCCGTAATTTTCAGCGAGCAGCAGTTGCAGCGAGCCATATCCGCCGCCGCCGCCCGCCGTCTTGATCCCGCCCGCGATCGCGATCGCGCCCGCCGACAGGAGCATGATGACGATCAGCGCCTCGATACGCAATTTGGTGCGCAGCGTGAGGGGCAAGAAAATCGCCCAGACCAGCGCCTTCCACACCCAGCTCCATTTGTCCGCGGCCTCGACCGGAAAGTCGGCGTTGATCGTCGTCATCCAGCAATAGAACATCAGGATCAGCAGAAGGATTTGCCGGCCCGACCACCGTGTATCGCGCTTGTCATCGGCTACCAGCCAGCCCACGATCGCAAGTCCGAAGACGATCAGCGAGACGGGGATCGAGTTGATCAGGAAATAGCTCAAACGCTGCGGCGCGACGATGTCGATGTAGCAAAAGCAGAGTATGAACAGGAACGGCTTGCGAAAGCCGATCCCGATGAAGGCAAACAGAAAGGCGACGAACGCGATGTCACGCATCGGCGCGGACATCCGGTTCGGCGCGTTCGGCGTCGCGGCGCTGTTGCCATAGCTGTCGCGGGCTCACCTCGCGATCGAGATCGTCGCGATAGAGCAGGCGCCAGAGCGCAATCGCCATCAGGACGTGAGTCAGGGCAATGGAAAAATTGTCGACCATATAAGGTGTTGCCTACGCTATCTGGGTTGACGCCGCGTTAAGCCTTGTCTGCGAAAGACCTGCTCGATGACCCGAATTTTGCACGTTCTCGACCATAGCCTGCCCGCGCATAGCGGCTACACCTTTCGCACGCGCGCCCTGATGAAGGCGCAGGTGGCGAAGGGATGGGAGGTCGCGGGCGTGACCGGCGTGCGCCACCCTGAACCCGGCGCTGATGGCGAAACCGTCGACGGGCTGACTTTCTATCGCACCCCGCCGATCGCGTCCGCGCCGCCGCCGATCCGCGAATGGCGCGAGATCGGCGCGCTGGCGAAGCGCGTCGAGGCGTTTGCGAAAATATGGAAGCCCGATGTACTCCATGCGCATTCGCCGGTGCTCGACGGGCTCGCGGCGCTGCGCGTCGGCAAGAAGCTGGGCATTCCGGTCATCTATGAAATTCGCGCCTTTTGGGAGGATGCGTCAGTCGGCAACGGTACGGGGCGCGAGGGTAGCTTGCGTTACTGGCTGACCAAACAGCTTGAAACGCATGCGGTGAAATCGGCCGATGCGGTGGCGGTGATCTGCGAAGGGCTGCGCGGCGACTTGATCGCGCGCGGGATCGACGCGGACAAGATCACCGTCTCCCCAAATGGCGTCGACCTTGAGCTGTTCGGCGATCCGCCGCCACGCGACGATGCGCTTGCCGACGCGCTGGGTCTTTCCGTCGACGACGCGATCATCGGCTATATCGGCAGCTTTTACGACTATGAGGGCATTGACGATCTGATCGCCGCGATGCCCGCACTCGTCGCTGCGCAGCCGACGGCGCGCCTGCTCCTTGTCGGCGGCGGCCCGATGGAGGCAGCGCTGAAGGCGCAGGCAGCAGCATCGCCGGCCGCCGAACATATATATTTCGTCGGCCGCGTGCCGCACCAGGAGGTCGAGCGTTATTATTCGCTGATCGATATCCTTGCTTATCCGCGCAAGAAGATGCGGCTGACCGACCTGGTAACGCCGTTGAAGCCGCTCGAGGCGATGGCGCAGGGCAAGCTGGTGGCAGCGTCCGATGTCGGCGGGCACCGCGAACTGATCGAGGATGGCGCGACGGGGACGCTGTTCGCGCCCGACGACCCTGCCGCGATCGCCGACGCGCTCGCCAAGCTGCTGGAAAATCGGACAATGTGGCCGGACCGGCGACGCACGGCGCGTATTTTTGTCGAAAGTCATCGTAACTGGTCATCAAACATTTTACGTTACGAGCCAGTTTACCAGCGATTGTTGCGCGACGCCTGAGTGCGGCGCCTGTAAGTGAAGCGGATGGCCCGCCGGGGCCGATGGATTTGAAACGATATGGAAGAGACGAGCGAGAACCGGGCCAAGACGACGGCGATCGCGCTGCTGCGCGCGCTTCAGCCCGCGATTCCGGCGGTGATCGGCGCTGCGGCGCTGACCTTTCTGTTCGCTGCGGTCATGCCCTTTTCCTGGGTTTCGGCGATTAGCTGGAACCTTTATCTCGACCGCCTCTCCGACCTGTTCGTCCAGCCTATCGGCAATGGCGGACGGCTTGCGCTCGCGTTCGGCATGTCGGCATTTGCCGCGGTCATCGCGGGCCTTGTCGCACTTGTGATCGCAAAGCCCGAAGCGGCAGGGCTGTCCGCGCTGCGCAATCCTTTCCGCCGCGCGTCGACGGTGGCGGATGACGACGAGCCCGTTCTGACGCGCCGCCGCGTCGACGTACATCCCGACGACCCACCGCGCCCGCCGATCCGTGCGGGCCGCGACCTGCCCGCGGGCGGGCTGGGGCCGGTGCGATCGCCCGGCGCCTATGAAGCTGCCGAATTCGACCCCTGGCCCGGCAAGGAAGCGGCCGAAGCCGAGGACGAACTGGTGCTCGCCGATCTTGCACCCGAAGAGGAATTCGAGGGCGAGGCGCCCTGGCTGCAACCCGCCGAGATGACGTCGCCGCCGCCGATGCCAGATCCCGCCGACAAATCGCTCGGCGCGATGGTCGCGCGCTTCGAGGCGGGGTTGACCCGGCGTCGGCAGGCTACGCCTCCTTCGACGGCGGCCATCCCGGTCCCCGAAGCCGCGAACGCCGAAGAGCAGGAGCTCGAGGTCGATTTCGCGCTCGAGGCTGCGCTCAGCACGCTTCAACGCATGACGCGCCAGTCGGTAGGCTAATCCTCGACCGTCAGGATTTCGATCCGCAGCATATCCGGATTCGCTTCGCACTCGACCACGACATCGGCGACAATATGCCCCGGCAGCGACCATTCGATCGCGCCGAGCCGGTCGTGCAGTGCACGGCGCACCATCTCCGCATCGCCCGTCGTCAGCGTGCAGGGGAATATGTGACGTGCGCCGACGAAGCTCGCGCTCGCCCACGGGCGAAAGGTCGAGGCGCCGGGTGTAATCCCTTCCTGTAATTCGCGCATGAGCAGGCGGCGCAACCGCCGGTGCGGACAGCCGGGGCGCGGCGGCCGTGCGGGGGACCAGCGCATCATGCTGCTACTCCCGCCTCTAGCCGGCGCCCGGCACGCGTCCGGCGGTCGCCGCACGGCGCGACCTGGCCCGCTCGGCAGTCCGCGCGCCATTTGTTCATGAAATGTTCCACACGGCATATCAATTCGCGCCCCGGTTCGCGCCCGCTCCGGAGGTCGGCGACAAGGCGTGGATCGCGAACCGCGGCGCGGCCGAACACGCTCGGCGGCATCGCCGATTCTTTCAGAAAGGCGTCGGTCCGTTGCAACAGGCTGCGCTCCATCATTTCCTCCCGATTGGCTCAAAACCGGGCGACTCACCCGATAGGATATTTCCTATTTGATGCCGCATTTCCTGCTTGTCTAGGAAAAATCCTCTTGCTAGGAACGAAATAGGAAGGACCAGCCCCAAGCGACCCATGGCCGACTATGTTCAGGATCCGCGCGCCGCGCTCGACCGTCTCTTGACCGACAAGGGGATCGACTATGCGCGCCTGTCGCAGGTGATCGGGCGCAATCCTGCCTATATCCAGCAATATATAAAACGCGGCTCGCCGCGGCGGCTTGCCGAACAGGACCGGGCGCGCATCGCGGCCTATCTTGGCGTTTCCGAAGCGCTGCTTGGCGGCCCGGTGCAGCGCGTCGCCACCGCGGCGAGGGGTCGGGGTCCCGGCATGATATTGGTGCCGAAGCTTGCGATCGGTGCGTCGGCAGGCGCTGGGGCGAGCGTCGATGGCGAGCCGGTGGAAGGTGAGGTCGCGTTCGACCCCAAATGGCTGCGCGAGCTGGGCGCCGATCCGCGCGCGCTCAGCATCATTCGCGTCGAGGGCGATTCGATGGCGCCGACACTGAACGATGGCGACGACATATTGGTCGACGGCGGCGACGCTGCGGCGCGACTACGCGACGGCATCTATGTGCTGCGCATGGACGATGTGCTGATGGTGAAGCGCGTCGCGCGCTCGCCGGGCCAGGGGCGCATCTCGGTGATCAGCGACAATCCGCATTATCGCAGCTGGGATGACCTGCCGATGGCGTCGGTGCAGTTGGTCGGCCGTGTCGTATGGACGGGCCGGCGGGTGCGATAAGCGGCTTAGCGCGGGGCCGCCATCAAGGCTTCGATCTCATGCTCGAGCACTTCGGCGCGCTGGCATTGGTCTTCGTTGCCGTCACGGCATTTTTCGGCCGCCTTGTCGCGCTGGCGCGACAGCTTGCCCATCTGCTCCTCGCGTTTGCGCATTTCGCGCCCGCGGTTGCGGTCCGCTTCGTCCTGGCTGGTGGTCGACCAGTCGGCGACCTGGCCGACGGCTTTGACCGGAGCCGTGACCACGGTCTTCACCGCGCTGACGCAACCGGTGAGCAATGGCGCGGCCATGACCGCAATGATGATAGCGCGCATTTCATTCTCCTCACCGACGCCGCGCAATCGCATAATCCTCTCGATCTGAACAGGATATTGCGACGGGGTGACGTGACACTTCGGCCATGTGTCACATCACTGAAATAAATGGTTAAATTCGTGTTTACCAAGTCGTTCTAGGTCGGGGCGCGAACGGTCGCAACATGAAGAGAGTCGAATGAACGCCATGGGATATGCCTTTACGCCAGCGTCGGGCCACGCGTCCGCGATCGGCGCCGATGCGCATATGTCCGAGGTCATCGACCTGTTCCGCGGCAATCCGCAGCTCCGCGCGCTTGCGGTGATCGATGGCGAAGACCGGCCGGTGGGGATCATTCGCGAACAGCGCGTGCGCGAGCTGTTGTTCTGCCCCTTCTGGTTTTCGCTGATGCAGAACCCGACGATCGGCGGTTCGATCGCCTCGATGATCGAACAATGCCCTGTCGCCGACGTGACGCGATCGACCACCGATTTATTGCGTATCGTCGCGCAATCGCCGGGGCAGCAGGAATTGATTCTCGTGCGCGCAGGGCGTTTCGTCGAGACGCTCGACAGCGGGCAACTCGCGAAGCTCGCGATGCTGCGCGACGTCGAAGTCGCACAGGAACGTGCGGCGCGCGCGACGCATATCGACGATGCCGGGCGGCGGTTCCAACAGGAGATAAGCGCGCTTACCGAACGGCTGTCCGAGATGGCGCGCAAGGTCGAGACAGTCGCCGCCACCTTGTCCGAACGCGCGCAGCAAACGGGGCGCGACGCAGTCACCGTCGCGGGCGCGACGGCGCAGACGCTTGCCGGACTGCAGGACCTTGGCGACCGGGGTCATGCACTCGCCGCGACGATGGCGAGGATCGTCGACGACGGATCGCGCGCACGCGCGGTCCGCGGCGACGCGCACCGCAAGATCAAGCTTGCGAGCGAGCGGGCTGTCGCGCTGAAAGCGGCGAGCCAGTCGATCGAGCAGATGCTTGCCCTGATCATCGACATGGCGAGCCGGACCAACATGCTGGCACTCAATGCGGGGATTGAGGCGGCGCGTGCCGGCGATGCCGGCCGCGGCTTTGCCGTGGTAGCGTCGGAAGTGAAGACGCTGGCCAGCCAGACGCGGTCCGCCGCCGGCGATATCACCCAATATGTCGACCGCATCCGCGATATTGTCGAACAGGTCGCGGCGGGGTTTGTCGAGGTCGAGAAGGCGATCGACGCGAACAACGGTTTTTCCGATGCAATCGACCATGCGGTCGACGGGCAGAGCGCGACGACGCTGACGATTGCCAGCTATGTCGAACAGGCCGTCTTTGCGGGCCGCGAGATCGACGCGCGCGTCCGTGAGATCGGATATGGCGCGAGCGCGGTCGGCGACGGCGCGCAGTCGCTGGGTCAATTGTCCGCCGGGCTGAGCGAGGCCGCATTGTCGCTGCACCAGCGCGCGCGCAACTTCGTCGAAACGGTCGCTGCGGCCTGATTCATCGCGCTCGGACAAGGGCTTGCCCGACGGCGCAACCCTGATAGGATGAACCCCGCGCCGGAGGCGTCTGAGGCCACCGGCGGGGAGGAGGGTCATCATGACGAATATCCAAAAGGGTCTGGCCGAGTTTATCGGCACGTTCTGGCTTGTGTTCGGCGGCTGCGGCAGCGCGGTCCTCGCTGCGGCATTCCCCGATGTCGGCATTGGATTGCTTGGCGTATCGCTTGCCTTCGGCTTGACGGTCGTCACCATGGCTTATGCGATCGGGCATATTTCGGGCTGTCACCTCAACCCGGCGGTCACGGTGGGGCTGTGGGCGGGTGGGCGTTTCGACGCGCGCGATATTCCGCTCTATGTCATCGCACAGGTGCTGGGCGCGATCGTCGCGGCCTTCCTGCTCTTCTATGTCGCCAGCGGCAGTCCTGCCTATGATCTCGCCACCAAAGGCCTTGCCGCCAATGGTTTCGGCGCGGGTTCGCCGGGAGGCTATGACATCTGGTCGGGCTTCATTATCGAAATCGTGCTGACAGCCTTTTTCCTGTGGATCATCATGGGGGCGACCGATGGGCGTGCGCCAGCGGGCTTTGCGCCGATCGCGATCGGCCTTGCACTGACGCTGATCCACCTCATCTCGATCCCGGTTACGAACACCTCGGTCAACCCGGCGCGCAGCACCGGCCCGGCGCTCGTCGTCGGCGGCATCGCCCTTCAGCAACTATGGCTGTTCTGGGTCGCGCCGTTGATCGGCGGGGCGATCGGCGGCCTGCTTTACAAGACGCTAGGCGCCGACAGATTCCCGAAACCGAATATCGAGGGCGAATAATCGCCGATCCGGCGGGGGCCTGGGGCCTCCGCCGGCCTTATTTCAGCAGGTCGACCGCAAAGGCGCGCACTTGGTCGGCCATGTCGGGGCGCGCCAGCGCGACCGCGAGATTGGCCTGGATATATCCGGCCTTCGATCCGCAGTCATAGCGCGCGCCGTCGAAGGTGACGGCGTGGAAGGGCTGGTTGCCGATCATCGTCGCCATCGCATCGGTTAGCTGGATTTCGCCGCCCGCGCCCTTTTCCTGGCGTTCGAGTAGCCGCATCACTTCGGGCTGGAGGATATAGCGGCCCGAAATGATCAGATTCGATGGCGCTTCGGCGACCGGCGGTTTTTCGACGAGGCCGCGGACTTCGGTCAGCGCCCCGTCGCGCGCGCCGGGCGCGATGACGCCATAGGAGGACACCTGCTCGTGCGGCACTTCGAGCACCGAGATCAGGTTGCCGCCGACCTTTTGATACGCATCGACCATCTGCTTCATGCAACCAGGCGAGCCGTGCATGAATTCGTCGGGAAGGAAGATCGCAAACGGCTCGTCCCCGACGATATCGCGCGCGCACCAGATGGCATGGCCCAGGCCCAACGGTTCCTGTTGCCGCACATAGGCGCAGGCGCCGGGGCCGAGGCGGGTCGGTTCGAGGACGGACAGATCCTTGCCGCGTTCCGACATCGTCTTTTCGAGTTCGAAGGCGACGTCGAAATGATCCTCGATCGCGCTCTTGCCGCGACCGGTGACGAAGATCATCTGTTCGATCCCCGCCTCGCGCGCTTCGTCGACCGCGTACTGAATCAGCGGCCGGTCGACGACAGGCAGCATTTCCTTGGGGATCGCCTTGGTCGCGGGCAGGAAGCGGGTGCCGAGACCGGCGACGGGAAAGACGGCTTTGCGGATCGGTTTCATACGCGAGGGCTTAGCGGCGAACTTCGATCAAGAAAAGGGCGCGGACTGCGCCGCGCGCCGCGTCACTGCGGCGTGACGATCACGACGACGCGCCGATTGTCCTGCCGCCCCTCCGGCGTTGCGTTGCTCGACAGCGGCAGGGTCTCCCCGCGGCCGACGATCTGATCCGCGGTAAACTGCATGCCGCCCGCCTGCATCGGCCCCGCGACGGCCTGCGCCCGCGCCTGCGACAGCGTCAGATTATAGGCCGAGGTGCCCGTCGAATCGGTGTGACCTTCGATCCGCGCGGTCGGGATGCCGACCGCGACGAGTTTCGCGGCGATATCGGTGATGCGCTGTTGCTGCTCGGGCGTCACGCTGCTCTCGTTCGATGGGAAAAGCAGTCGTTCGGGCATGCTCAGCATCCAGCCGGGGCCGGTTTCGACGAAGCCCTGCGACTGGAGGACCGCAATCTGCGCGGCGTTGAAACCGGTCATTGGCGGCACGCTTTGGCACGCCGCGAGCAAGGCGGCGAAGCCGATGAGGAAGAGGGTCCGGATCGATCGGGGGAAATCAAGGTTCACGGCGTCACTCCGTTTGTCATCAGATGGAACGGTTGGTCAGCTTGTCGGCATACATCGCCGCGTCGGCGGCGGTCAGCAGCGCGGTGGCGTTGCTGCCATCGTCGGGAAAGACCGCGACCCCGACGCTGACCGCCGCGCGATAGGTCGCGCCGCCCGGCAGCGCGATGGGCTGCGACACGCAGGCGCGGATGCGGTTTGCGAGATCGTCGGGAACGGCTTCGCTGTCGAGCGGGTCGATGAGGACGATGAATTCGTCTCCGCCGATCCGCGCAGCGAAATCGCCCTTGCGAAGCGTGTCCTTGATGCACGACGACAGCGCCACGAGCACGGTGTCGCCCGCCGCATGGCCGAAATTGTCGTTCGCCGCCTTGAAATTGTCGGCGTCGATGAAGAGCAGGGCAAAGCGGTCGCCGCGGCCCTCCGCCACCTGGATGCGCTTCGTCAGTTGCTCGTCGAAGGCAGCGCGGTTCGGCATCGCGGTCAGCGTGTCATGCGAGGCGCGGTGCGCGAGCATGGCGCGCTCGCTTTCCATATGGCCCTGCCACCCCTGCAATTCGTCGAGCAGCGAATTGATGTCGCCGCCCAGCCGGTCGAGTTCGGCAATGCCAAGCGGCTTGACCCGCTTGTCGAAGCGCCGGTGCAGCCGCACGTCGTGGGCGACCGTCGCGATTTCGTTGAGCGGCTTGACGAGTTCATATTCGAACCGCCGCGCGAGGAAGATGGTGCCGAACGCGGTGATGAGCAGGCAGCCGAGGCCGGCAAGCAGGCCGAGGCGGACATAATCGACCAACGTCGAGCTGTCGCCCCACACCTCGATCTTGCCGATCGCCGATCCGTTGCGCTGGACGGTGACGGCAAAGGGGCGGGGGAAGAAGATGCGGGTCAGGATCGGCGCCGGATCGGCGACGGGCGAGGTCCATTCGGTGACCGGCCGGCCGACGTCGTTGAGCACGCGAAGCCGGGCGATCCCGGGAATGCGAGTCAGCGGCTCAAGCCCTTCGCGGACCGCCTGCGGATCGTTGAATACCAGCGCGGGTTCGACGCCATAGGCGCCGAGCTGTGCGGCGAGTTCCATATTGCGGTCGGCATAGCCGCGCAGCGCGGTGACACCCGCGAGCAGGATGGTCAGGCCCGAGAGCGCGACTGCGAACAGTGTGATGCCGAAATGAAAGCGCGACAGCAGCTTTTGCAGCGTCGTGCGGGCGCCGATCCGTTCGACGGGGGGCGGGGTGGCTGCTGGGCCGGTCATGACGTCCCCCCTTCGCCGACGCCAATCCGTAACACGCGCGGGTCGATCCGGAGTGGGCCGCGACCGATCGCGTCGATATTGACCGAAAAGCTGAGGCTTCCCGCCTTGTTGTTCAGGCAGAACATCGCGCCATAGATGCAGGCGGCATCGTCGTCGGTGATGGTGAGGACCGGGCGCCCACGCACCCAGGCGATCAACTGCCGGCGGTCGGCAACGGGCATCCGGCCGAGAAACAGGATATCGCAGTCGGGGTTCACGGCGGCCGCGGCGATCCGGCGAACCGTGACCGAACCGGGGCCCGGCACATCAGGGGCCATGCGATCGGCCAGTCGCGGCGTTCCGACCATGCACATGATGCGTCCGGTCGGCGGCGCGGCGTCGGGCCAGCGCGCATAGCTGACAATGCCGCCAACCATCCGGTTGACGGCGCGCGTCATTCCGCCGTTGCTGTCTTCGACGATTGTCTGGCTTGCGGCCTGCGCCGCCATGTGCGGTGCCGTGACCAACGTGCCAATCAGAAACAGTGATGCCAGCACCCGGCAGCGCCCCCAACTGCGTTTCAGGGGCATCCTGCCCCAGCGAAGGCGCGTCCGCTAGTCAAAACAATTGGAAAGTCAATGAAAACTGACGTCATGCGGCCATCTTGCAACAGCGGCCGCATGACTGGTCGAACGATTACGCGCTACGCAAACGATCACTGAATCCTTTGCGCAATTTGGCCAGTTTCGGCGGGATGACCGCCATGCAATAGGGATTGCGTTGACCTTCGCCTTCCCAATAGGCCTGATGATAATCCTCTGCCGGATACCATTCGGACGCGCTCTCGATCGTGGTGACGATCGGTGCGGGCCAGTCAGCGGCCGCACGATCGATCCCCGCACGCGCCGCATCGGCCTGCGCCGCATCGAGCGGGAAGAGCGCGCTGCGGTACTGGGTGCCGATGTCGTTGCCCTGGCGGTTGAGCGTCGTCGGATCGTGCGTTGCAAAATGAACGTCGAGCAGGTCGTCGTATGAAATGACGGCGGGGTCGAATGTAATGCGAATCGCTTCGGCATGGCCGGTATCGCCGCCGCACACCTGCTTGTAGGTCGGGTTGGCGACCGATCCGCCGATATAGCCGCTCTCGACGCTCTCGACGCCTTCGAGCGACTGGAACACCGCTTCGGTGCACCAGAAGCAGCCTCCGGCAAAAATGGCGGTCTCTTGGGTCATGGGCGTCGATCCTTGTTGGGAAAGGGGGATTGTCCGCAAAATAGGATGTGCGCGCACCTATTCCAAGGGCGCCGGCTCACCGATCAGCGGTGGGCGGAGCGGCTGGCCCGCGGTGCGCGCGGCAGCGACCGCCGCCGCTTCGGCTTCGAGCGCGGCGACGCGTTCGCGCCAGGGCGGGTGTGTGCCCGCCTGGAACAGCGGCCGGCCCTTTCGTTGGCCAAAGCGGGTCCAGAACCGCGCGGCTGACGCGGGGTCGTAACCCGCACCGGCCAGCAGCCACACCGACAGCCGGTCAGCCTCGACCTCAGTCTGTCTGAACAAGCGGGCGTTGCGGCCGAACTGCTTACCGAGCCCGCGATCGACCCCCGCCGCGTCGAGCCGGGCCCGGTGGTGCAGGATATTGTGCGCGAGTTCGTGCGCGATCGCCGCCGCAAGTTCTTGGTCATCGGATGCGAAATCGGCGAGTCCCTGATTAACGAGGACCATTCGCCCATCGGCGACGGCGGCAGGCCTGTCGCTGGTTTCGACACGAAAATCGCTGATGCATCCGGCCACGGGCGTGACGCTGACGATGCGTCCTGCACCGATGTGGAGCGTCAATGGAGTGCCAGCGGGTAGCGCGGCGAGGCTCGTTTCGATCGCGGTGATCCGCGCAAAAGGATGGTCCCCGACGCCGTCAGGGACGGGGGCGCTGCCGATGCCCGTCACCGGCGTGCCGACGGTCATTCCGGCCGATGCAGCAGGAGAGGCTGGCGCGAGCGCGGCAATATAGGCGTGATTATGATCATCCGCGCCATAGGCCGCGAGAGCTTCGGAGCGGCGGTCCGCCGCATAAAGGCGCGGGTCGCCCCATATCCATCCGAACTGCGGCTGGCGCGCCGGGCACCAGGCGGCATTGGCGACCGTCAGGCGAAAGCCGATCGCCGCGACGCGCGCCTCCGTTGCCGCCAATGCGGCATAAGGCGATTGTTCGGCAGGGGCCGCCGCGAAGACGGGCGCAGCCATCGACAGCGACAGGATAAGGAAGATCGATCGGGCGCGGCGCAGCATCGCAATAGCCCTATCAAGGCGCGCCTGTCGGGGCCATGAATTTCCCTTGGCGGCCGGTTTCCGACCTCTTGCCTATCGCCCGGCAAGCGCCGATAGGGCGGGCAATGACGCACGCCTCTGTCTTGCCGGCGCCTGCCGCCCGCCAACCCCGCCCCGCCGCGCTGGCCCGCTGGCTCTGGGCAGTCGCTCTCCTGGTCATCATCGTGGTCGGGGTCGGCGGCATCACCCGCCTGACTGAATCCGGGCTTTCGATTACCGAATGGCGCCCCGTTTCGGGCGTGCTGCCGCCGCTGAGCGAGGCCGGCTGGATCGCCGAGTTCGAGAAATATAAGCGGATCCCGGAATATAAGGCGATCAACCTCGGCATGACGCTTGAGGGTTTCAAGGCGATCTTCTTCTGGGAATGGCTGCACCGCATTCTCGGCCGCCTCGTCGGTATGGCGCTGCTGCTTCCGCTGATCTGGTTTGCATGGCGCCGCGCGATTCCCACCGGCTATGGCTGGCGGCTGCTCGCGCTCGCCGCGCTCGTCGGGTTGCAGGGCGCGATCGGCTGGTGGATGGTCGCCTCCGGCCTCGAATATCGCACCGACGTCAGCCATTTCCGCCTTGCGACGCATTTGCTGACCGCACTGTTCCTGCTTGCAGGGCTGGTGTGGACGGCGCGCGACCTCGATAGGTTGGCGCGCGATCCCGCGGCGCGTCCGGCGCGCCTGACCGGACCTGCGCTGGGGGTCGTCGCGATCCTCTTCGTCCAGTTGCTGCTCGGTGCATGGGTTGCGGGGCTCAATGCCGGCTATGTCGCCAGTAGCTGGCCGTTGATGAACGATCACTTCGTCCCCGAGGGCATCGACTGGGCGGGCGGCGCGTGGCTTGCCCTCACGAACGATCCCTTCCTGATCCATTTTCTCCATCGCTGGTGGTCGTGGATCGCGGCGCTCGCTCTGCTCCTGCTTGCACGCACATTGGCAAAGCGCGGCGCGCGGATCGAGGCGCGGCTGCTCGTCGCCGTCGTCGCGGCGCAGATGCTCCTCGGCATCTGGACCGTCGTGTCGGGCGTGTCGATGTGGGTTGCCGTGTGGCATCAGGTGACCGGTGCGATCCTGGTCGCCATAGCTGCCGCGGGGCTTCACCGGCTGGGTCGCCGGCCGGCATGATATCGGCTCCACGCCGGCGCGGTGCAGGCGCCGGAGATCGCTCCGTGGGCACGCGGGTATCATAATACCTGTCAGCAAAGCCGCGATCTTCTTGACTTTCTGACGCGCTTTCGCCATTGGCCCGCTCCGAAGCGCCGCTTCGTCCATTTGGGACAGGCGGCGCGGTTTGTTTCGGGGCGCTGTTGCTCCGGTCCATATCTGTCAAGGAGCGTGCCATGAAGGCGCTGACCAAGACGACCGTTTCGGCGAATGCCGCCACGGTCGAAAAGAAATGGGTGCTGATCGACGCCGAAGGTCTCGTCGTGGGCCGCGTCGCCTCGATCATCGCCAACATCCTGCGCGGCAAGCACAAGCCGTCGTTCACCCCGCACGTCGATTGCGGTGACAATGTCATCGTCATCAATGCGGAGAAGGTGGCGTTCACCGGCAAGAAGCTGCAGGACAAGCGTTACTACAAGCACACCGGCTATGCCGGCGGCATCAAGGAAACGAGCCCCGCGAAGATCCTCGAAGGCCGTTTCCCCGAGCGCGTGCTCGAAAAGGCCGTCGAACGCATGATCCCGCGCGGCCCGCTCGGTCGCCAGCAGATGCGCAACCTGCGTATCTTCGCCGGGGCTGAACATCCGCATGAAGGGCAGAGCCCCGAAGTGATCGACGTCGCGTCGATGAACCGCAAGAACAAGGTGGGTGCATAATGGCTGACGAACAGACCATGACCGATCTCAAGGATCTCGCCGGCGCCGTCGAAGGCACCGTCGCTGCTCCGGTCTCGAACGCGCCGCTGCGTGAAAAGATCGTCGACAAGCAGGGCCGCGCCTATGCGACCGGCCGCCGCAAGGACGCCGTTGCTCGCGTGTGGGTCAAGCCCGGCACCGGCAAGATCACCGTCAACGGCCGTGACCAGGAAGTCTATTTCGCACGTCCGACGCTGCGTCTTGTCATCAACCAGCCCTTCGGTCTGACCGAGCGCGTTGGCCAGTATGACGTGATCGCAACCGTCAAGGGCGGTGGCCTCTCGGGCCAGGCGGGCGCCGTGCTGCACGGCATCGCGCAGGCACTGACCCGCTTCGAACCCGCGCTGCGCGGCGTTGTGAAGACGGCCGGCTTCCTGACCCGCGACAGCCGCGCCGTCGAGCGTAAGAAATATGGCAAGGCCAAGGCCCGCCGTAGCTTCCAGTTCTCGAAGCGCTAATCAGTTTTCCGTCGACGGACGGACAAGGGAAGGGCGGTCCGGCAACGGGCCGCCCTTTTCCGTTGTGCGTTGAAGAAGCAGGCCGGGTGCCATAGATTGGCGCGATGGTTTTCGACCTTCGCAGAGCCCTCCTGGCCAAGGAGGAAAAGGATTCGGCGCGGCTGATGGATTTCGAATTCCGCCAGCGCGCGCGCAGTTTTCGTTTGCTTGCTGCCATACTCGATATCGACCCCGCGGCGCTGGTGCGCGAAATCGCGCAGCATGACGATCCGGCGATCCTCGATGCGCTCGCGAACGACCTGCCGATGTCGCGCGAGGAGCTTGGTCTTCACTACGCCAGATGCCGTGCCGACGCTTATGCCCAGCTCGTCGGCGAACTGGGCGACCCGACACCGCATCGGCTCGGCTAAAGCAGGTCGAGGCTTCCCAGCGCTAACGCCTGCCGCGCCGGACGTTCGGCCATCACCGCGAACATCTCGTCGCCGCGTTCGGTACGCTCGACGCTCATCGACGCGAAGACGGCCATGAAATAGCCGCTGAGCGCGCCGACGCGATAGTCCGTCCACAGACCCGCCGCGTCGGGCGCTATGCCGCGCCGTTCCAGCGCGGCGATCCAGTGATCGAACGCCGGCCGGTCGGCGGCCGCGCGCTCGAACGGGTCGGCGATGCTGGTTCCGACCAGATAGGCGAGGTCGGTGGCGCCGCTGCCGCGCCCCAGCGTCTGCCAGTCGACGAGCCAGCAGCTCTCGCCGTCGGGGGCGAACAGGATATTGTCGATGCGCAGGTCGCCATGGACGATCGTCCGCGCGGCGGTCTGACGCGAAAGATAGGCGTCGAGCCGCTGGGCGATCCCGGCGCCGAGGTCGAGCACTTCGGGGTCGAGCCGCTCGGCATAGCGTTCGCGAAACCCCGCATAGAGCTGCGGGAACAGCGCGCGGATCACGTCGCCATTGTCGCGTGCAAGCCAGGGCAGCGTGTCGAGCCGCGGATCGTTCCACAGCAGGGCGTGCAGCCCGGCCGCCGCCTCGATGCAGGGAATAAGGCCCGCGAGGCCCAGCCCCGCGAGCTGGTCGCCCTGTCCTGCCGGAGCGAGATCCGAGAGGATCAGGACGAAATCGACATCGTCCTCGGCAATCTCCGCATGGTGACACAAGGGTGCGGCGACGCCGCTCCCCGCCGCGAGTTCGCGGTACCAACTCACCTCTTTGACGTAGGTGCCCGTCAGCTTGGCGATATGGCGGCTGGCGTCATCATGGCTCGGGCATTTGGCGACGACGGTCGATGGCGCGCCCACGTTTCCCGCCCAGTCCAGCGTCAGGCGAAAACTGTCGCACATCTGTCCGGTACCGACCTTGGCGACGGTGAAGCCGCGCAGCGCTTCGGGGGCCTGTCCCAGCGCCCGGGCCAGCCACGCGGGCGACATCGCATCGGGCGAGGTCGGGAAGCTCACCGCGCCGGGTCCATCAGGCCTGACAAGCCGGTGGGTTCATGCGGGCCGACGAACAATTGTTCGAGCACGCCGACCCCGCGATGCGTGGCGGCGCCATCGGCCAGTTCGGCGGTGACCAGCGCCTGGATATGCATCGCCAGCGGATTGCCCCAGCCGCGCTCGGCTTCCGAGAGGCTGTCGTGTGCGACGGCGAGTTCGGGGCCGTGGTCGAGACCGTGGCCCCAGACGGGATGCGTATAGCCGAGCCCGCTCATTGCGAAGACCGGCCCGGCGGGCGTCAACGTCAGCGAGCGACCGTTCCCCAGGTCGGCGATCATCCTGGCGATCCGCCGCGATCCCGCTTGCCAATCGGCGCTGAAGGTAGCGGCGTCGAAATGCCGCTCGGTCCCGCCATCGCCCGCGATGACGGCCCGGCGGTTCCACGGATTTCCGGCGCCGTCGTCGTTGCTGTGAAAGAAGAGCGAGCTGTCTTTGAAATTGCACGGCGTCCACAGCCAGAAGAATTGGGTGAAATTGCCCTCGGGCGGCGGCTGCGGTTCGCTTGCGCCGACGGGCCGTACACCCCAGCTACGGTCCCGCGTGCCCGTCCAATCGGCGCCGACGTCGACGCGCCGGCCATCGACCGACAGCCAGCCCGACCAGCGGCCGTTCTGCGTCATCCGCGTATAGTCCATGAACAGGCGCGTGCCGTTGCGGCGGATGAAACGCGGTTCCTCGATCGGGAAATGGCGGCCAGTGAAGCGCAACTCGCCCGCGAGCGGCCCGTCGTTCGGCGCGATGGTCAGCGTGACGATTTCGAGCGGCATGTTGATGTCGAGCGCGATCGGCCCGACCGACAGATCCAGACGCTCGCCCCCCGATCGCCGGCTCGCGCGAAGGTTATGCTGCACCCCGTCAATAATGACGCAGAAGCTGGCGTCGACGATGCCGAGCTGCGGATAGAAGCCCATCGCCGCGGCGAAGAAGACCGAACCGTCGGGCGAATAGCCGTTGAAGAAATAGCGGTCGTAAAAGTTGCGATCCGTCCCGGCGAACGCAATCGGTTCGCTGGTCTGGTGCAACGGAAAATCGTCGCCTCGTGTCAGCATATGTCCTCATCCCGTTTTTTCTTGCAACGTAACGGGATGACACGCGGCGTCAATGCACCGGTGGATCGACCGGCGGCACCGCCGCAACGGGTGCGACCGGCTCACCGGGTTCGCGCGGCGGCAGCGCGTCGGGCGGGACTTCGTCGATCTGCATATCGGGGGTCGAGACATGCTCGAGGTTGCGCACGCGCACGCCGATCTCCGCGCCTTCGACGGTCAGGTCGTTGAAGCTGGGTGGGGTCGAACGGATGCGCTGCGACAGCGTGCCCGCGCCGATCATGCGGACGGGACCGGCCGCCGTTTCCTTCACCAGGTCGAAGGCATCGTGGACATGGCCGGTGAGCACGGCCGCGACGCCGCGCTCGGCCAGTGCAGCGAGCGCGCGCTCGCCGCCGCGGGTCAGCGCGCGGCCCTTCGTGCCCGCTTCGACCAGCGGGTGGTGCGCGGTGACCAATATCGTCGTGCCGCGCGGTAGCGCGTCGATCGCTGTGAGCGTCTTTTCCAGCGCTTGGCGCGTCACCCATCCCTTTGACCAGTCGAGTCGCCATTGCGCACGCGCCGTGGTCTTGAGCGGCACCACCGCGACGCCCGCCAGATCGAGTTCGCGCTCGACCAGCCGCTCGATCCCGCGAATGCGGCGATAGGGATAGAAGAAGCGTTCCAGGGGGTTGAAATAGGGCAGGTCGTGATTGCCGACCTCGACCGTCACCTTGACGTCGAGCGCGCCGATCCAGTCGCACGCCGCAGCGAACTCGCGGCTGCGCGCGCGCATCGTAAGGTCGCCGGTAATCAGCACGGCGTCAGGCCGGTCGGCCCGGACGCAATCGGTGAACCAGCCGAGCGCGGTGCGATCCTCCAGCCCGAAATGCAGGTCGCTGATGTGGAAGAGGCGCGTCATGTGGCAGCGGGCGCCGTGGCGAGGAATGCGAGCGGGCTCGCCTCCAGGCGATAGGTCGCCCCCGACGGCAGTTCGGCGGGTTCGCCGTCGAGAAGCAGGCCAATCGACCCTTTACCCTCGATGACGACTGCGCGGCGTTCGGACAGGTCGACGCTTGGTCCCTCACGAAAATCGCCACCGAGCCAGGCGATCCCGTGGCTCAGGATCGATCCCGCGCTGTCGGTGATCAGCCCCTCGGCAAGGATGCGGTCGGGTTTCGGCGTCAGGTTGATCGCCTGGAACGACTGGTCCGACCCGCGAATGCGCACGCCGTCGCCATGGAGCGTCGCGTCGATCGCTCCGGGGATGGTCTCGGCAAGACCGCTGAGGCTGAGCGAACGGAATTGCTCGCGCACCTCGGCCCATGCGGTCGTCGGCCCGGCGATCACACCGATATAGGCGCGGCCGGCGTCGCTGAGGATGGTCGGCGGATGGACCATGCGCGCCTTGCCCGCGAGCGCGTCCTGCAAGATATCCTCGGGACCGCGATCGCCGTGCAGCGTCTTGTGGAACAGGTTGAGCGTTCCGCCGGGGAGCGGGAGCATCGCGCCGTCCCATGTTTCAAGCTTGCTCGCGGCGGCGTTGAGCGTGCCGTCGCCGCTCAGGACCAGCAGCAGGTCGACGTTCGCATCGTCGAGTATGGCCACTGTCGGCAGTTCGGCGTCCGGAAGTGTGACGGTGCGGACGAGCGGTGTCCCCGCGGCATCGCATATCTCGCTCAAGCGGCCGACGAGAGCCTCGTCGGAACTGCCGCTACGCAGGTTACAAACAAGGGCGGGGCGGGAGAAGGCGTTGGTCATCGCCCTGTCCTACGCGCGAATGCGGAAAAGGTGGCGCGCTTCATTTCACCCTTTCGTCACCCGGACCCTTCGACAGGCTCAGGACAGGCTTGATCCGGGGTGACGAAAAACTGAGATACAGTCCTTTCGCCCCCGCTTGTTCCCGGAACCGCCGCCCTGTAGGGCGCGAATGATGACGGGGCCGGTTTCCAAAGGACGACGGTTGATCAAATTCCTTTTCGTGGTGCTGTTGCTTGTGTTGCTGTTCGGCGGCGGCGCCAAGATGATCGTCGCGGGCGGCGCCAAATCGCTCAACATGGCCGACCGGCTGCTCGGGCAGGGCGATGGCGCACGGTTGCTGCTCGCCGATCAGCCCTATGGCCGCGGCCCGCGTCAGTCGCTCGACATCTGGGTGCCCGAAAACGCCAAGGCGGACGACCGGCTGCCGGTGGTCGTCTTCTTTTACGGCGGCGGCTGGGACAGCGGTGATCGCGACAGCTATGGTTTTGCCGGACGCGCGCTGGCGCGGCAGGGTTTCGTCGTCGTGATCCCCGACTATCGCCTTGTGCCCAAGGCGCATTGGCCCGACTTTATCGAAGATAGCGCCGCGGCGGTCGCGTGGACGCACGAGCATATCGCCAAGCTCGGCGGCGACCCCGACCGGATCGCGTTGATGGGCCATTCGGCGGGCGCCTATAATGCCGCGATGCTGGCGCTCGACCCGCAATGGCTGCGCGCGGCAAGGAGCGATCCGTCGGTCATCCGCGGCGTCGCGGGACTCGCCGGACCCTATGACTTCCTGCCGCTCGAAAAGGGCGGCCGCGGCGACCGGGCGATGGGCAAGGTCAAGCCGATCGAGAAGACGCAGCCGATCCACTTCGCGCGCGGCGATGCGCCGCCTTTGTGGCTCGCGACGGGCGACGAGGATGACACGGTGCGCCCGCGCAACAGCCAGAACCTCGCCGCGGCGATCGAAAAGGCGGGTGGTCCGGTGACGCTGCGCATCTATCCCGGCATGGGGCATACCGGCGTCGTGATGGCGCTTGCCGCGCCGTTCCAGAACAAGGGGCCGGTGCTCGAAGAGGCGACCGATTTCCTGCGCGGCGTGACCGGTCGCCGCATTGCGCCCGCTTCGGAAGCGGCACAGTGAGCGCGCCGATCCCGGCGATCGTGCTGGCGGGTAGCCGGCCCGGTCCCGACCCATTGCTCACCGGCAGCGGCGTATCGACCAAAGCCTTGCTGCCGATCGCGGGGCAGGCGATGCTTGTCCATGTTGTGCGAGCGCTTCGCGCCTCGGCCGAAATCGGCGCGATCACGATCCTGGCGCAGAATAGTGCAGAGCTGGCGGCCGAACCGGGGTTGGCCGGGCTCGCCAACCTGCATTTCGCCGATTCGGGGCAGGGGATCAGCAGCTCGCTTGCCGCCGCGCTGCCGCCGGGCGACGATCCGTTGCTCGTCACCACCGCCGACAATGTGTTGCTTACGCCGTCGATGATCGCCGAATTTCTTGGCGGCGCTACGGACAGCGATGTCGCGGTCGCGATGGTCGAGCGCGACGTGCTGCTCGCGCGCTATCCTCAGTCGAAGCGCACTTGGCTGAAATTTCGTGGCGGCTGGTGGTCTGGCGCGAACATGTTCCGGCTGCGCGGACGCCGTGTGCTGCCCTTGCTCGATTTCTGGGGGCGCATCGAACGCGACCGCAAGAAGGGGCTGAAGATCGTGGCCGCTTTCGGCCCGTGGCTGCTCATCGGGGCGCTGCTCCGCCTCTTTACGATCCAGCAGGGCGTGGCGCGCGCGGGGCTGCGTTTCGGGCTGAGGGCAAAGGTCGTGCCGATGTCCGAACCCGAGGCGTGCATCGATGCCGACAAGCCCGCAGACATCGAACTGATCGAAGCGATATTTGCCGCGCGGCGGCAAGGCGCTATAGGGCAGCCCCTATGACCATCGACAAAGCCATCATCCTGTCGGCCGGACAGGGCTCGCGCCTTCTGCCGCTGACCCGCGACATCCCCAAATGCCTGATCGAGTTCAACGGCCGCAGCCTCATCAGCTGGCAGGTCGCGGCGCTCGTCGCGAACGGGATCAAGGATATCGTCGTCGTCACGGGTTTCCGGACCGAACGCGTCGAGGATCATGCGCTGCAGCTTTACCGCGACACCGGCGCGCGGATCCGCACCCTGTTCAATCCTTTCTTTCAGGTCGCCGACAATCTTGGCACCTGCTGGATCGCGCGCGAGGAGATGGACCGCGACTTCATCATCCTCAACGGCGACACCATCATCTCGGACGAAATCGTCGCAAAGCTGATCGCGGGCGCGAACGAGCCGATCAACGTCACCGTCGACGTCAAGGCCGACTATGACGACGACGACATGAAGGTGAACCGCGACGCCGAGGGACGCCTTCACCACATCGGCAAGCGGCTGTTGCCGCCAGACACCAATGCGGAATCGATCGGCATGCTTGCCTTTGTCGGCGACGGCCCGTCGATATTCCGCAACCAGGTCGACCAGATGATGCGCACCCCCGACGGGGTCGAGCGCTGGTATCTGCGCGCGATCGACATCATCGCGAAGGGCAACCGTGTCGGCACCGTGTCGATCGAAGGCCTGGAATGGCAGGAAGTCGATTTCCCGCAGGACGTCGAAGCTGCCGATGCGCTTACTGCGAAATGGGCCGCCGAAGGCCGCTACGCGAAATAGGGTTTGAGCCAGCCGGCGATTGCGGCGATCTGCGCCTCGTCGAGCTTCACGGCCTGCCCGAGATCGGGTTGCGCTGGCCAACCGGCGTCGGCGACCGTGAGCCCTGCGCCCGAACGTTCGCCCTCATAGCGCGGCAGCACGTGGAAATGGACGTGCGGGTCGACCATCATCAGCATCAGATAGTTGATCTTGGCATAGCCGACGGCCTGCGTCAGTGCCCCCTCGATCGCGGCGGTCGCCACTTTGAGTTCGGCATGCGCTGCGGCAGGCAGGTCGCCGAAGGCTATCGCGTCGGACTTCGCCGCCAACACGAGCGCACCGAGCGTCGGCTGCGCGGGGCGCAGCAGGACGACCCAATGATCATATTCGGCGATCAGCGTCGCTGGGTGGCCGAATTTGGCGATGGTCTGGTTCATGCTTCCTCCATCCAGCTCACGATCGGGCGACCCGAACGCTTCACGGCATAGGCCTGCACCAGTCGCACGGCGTGGACGACCAGCGAAATGACGGTCCACCAGGCAACTGCGATCAGGCCGGTATCGGGGCGGCCGGCTAGCGTCGCGAGAAAGAGTATCGCGAAATTGGGGTTGCGCCGCGCGGTGACCAGCCGGAACTGGCTGTCGAACTTTTGCCAGACATGGATATCCATGCCGAAATCCTTGATGAACAGCCCCTCGATCACGCGCTGGAGTATATAGCCTGCGACGACGGCGAGCATGACGAGCAGGAAGGTCTGGTTCGACAGCGCAAGGCCCCATGTGCCGAGCCCGACGCCCCAGAAATACCACCAGAAGGGCGGGTGGACCAGGTCGACGCCATGGTCGGCGACATTGCCCCATTTCGACGAGGTGATCGTGCAGCGCGCGAGCTTTCCGTCGACGGTGTCGAGCACCATGAAGATGAAGCCCGCGAGCATGCCTTCCCAATAATGGCCATAGGCGAACAAATAGGTCGCATAGACGCAGAGCGTTGCGCCGATCGCAGTGACCATATTCGGGGTCATGCCGATACTCGCGGCGCCGCGCGTCAGCCACAGCGCGAGTTCGGGCCACAGATATTTGGTCAGCGCATCGGTGACGCCTTTGTACGCGCCGAAATAGCTCTTCCGCTCGATCTCGCGCCGCGTTTCAGGCGTCAGCCGCTGGATGAAGGGGCAGTCGAGCTTGCGGAGCTGGCGGTTGTAGATTTGCGGATTGCCCCGATAGTCGATGATCGTCAGCGTATCGCGGTGTGCCGCGATATCCTCGGCCCGCATGCCGCCGGTCAGATGCGCCATCACCAGCGCGTCGCCGTCCATGACCACGGTGCCGGGCAGCGTCAGGATATGGCGAAGCCACACGGGGTCGAAGACATAATCGAGATTGACGTAGAGCTGCGCGCCCGACGGGCCGACGCTCTCGGGCAAACCTTCGGCGCGGGCCAGCCGCCGCAGCCGCTCGGCATTGGTCATGCCCCACAGCAAGGTCGAATTTTCGCCGATCGGCGTCAGGGCGGGCAGGGACTTGGCGTCGGTCATCTGCCGCTCTTATCCTGCCCGGCGTCCATTGCAAGGAAGCGGAGGATCGCTTCGGCGCCGCGCCGCGCCGCGCCCTCCGGGTTGCCGCCGATCGATTCCGCCAGCCTTTCGCATTGAGCGGCGGCATAAAGCGGATGTCGGGCGTGGGCCTGATCGAGCGCCGCAGGCAAGTCGGCAAGATCGCTCACGACATCGCCGAGCGTCCAGAACAGATAGTCGGGATCGCCCCGCCACTCGACGCCGTAGGCGTTCAAAAAAAGGCATGGGCGCTGCGTCGCGAGAAACTCGTAAACCTGACTGCTGACGTCGCCAAGATAGATGTCGGCGCCGCTCGTATAGCTCATGTCGAACAGTCGGTCGGACGCGAGGTCGATCGCTATCTTGCCGGGCACCGCCAGCTCGGTCACCGCCACGCGCTCGGCATCGCTCGCTTCGGCGAACAGGCGTACATGCGGCGCGACGACAAGATTATAGCGGTCCTGCGCAGAAAACCAGTCGATGACATCGCGCCCGAACCGGTCCCACGACGACAGGTCGCGTTTGAAATGCGGCGCATAAAGGACGGTCGGACGGCCGTTTGCGAACAGCGGTTCGCGCGTCGCCTGCAGCCGCGGCATCAGGTCGAGCTTCACATAGCCGTTGACCGCATAGCGGCCCGGCTGGATCGTCCCGGCGTCGATCAGGCGCTGTTCGCTCTTTTCCCCCGCGACGAGGACGAAATCGAAATGCCGGTCGCGCGGATCGAGCATGATCGCGCGGTCGCCAGCGCCGTGCGGGGTAAAGATCAGCCGCGTCTTGCGCGGCAGGAAATGCCGGATCGCGGTGGTCGTCCGTTCGGGCACGACGATCGCGTCGAACTGGCGCAGATAGGGAAGCGCATCGATCAGGATCGGCAGCCGTGGGTGCCGGAACAATCCCTTATCGCGCAGCCAGCGGGCGAAACCCCTCTGGCCAAGCAGGGTGATGTGCGGCGCAAACCCCGGGTAGGCGTGTGTGACCTGTTCGACGACGCGCAGATGGTCCGGGCTTGCGACGGCGACTTCGACCGCCTGTCCTGCGGCGGCCATTTCGGCGGCAACGGGCAGTGCGTGGAAGACGTGATGTGGCTCACCGATGAAGAGGAACAGGATGCGCATCAACGGACCTCGGCCACCGCTGCATCCTCGAAATCGGCGGCATGCCAGCCATATTTTGCGGCCAGCCGGACATACTTGTCGCCGCGCCCGACGAGCCAGGCTTCGCTAGCGAGCGCAAAGGTTGGCGCGTCGCTGACATGGTCCGAATAGGCCCGGATATGGGCGGTCCCGTCCTTGGCGTTGGCCGCGAGCCATTCCGCAACCCGCCGCGCTTTTTCATCGCCATAGCAATTCGGCCCGTCGAGCATGGGAAGCCAGTTGCCCGCACTGTCGCGGAGGTGGCGCGAGGCGACAATGGCGTCGAAGCCCAGCGCATCGGCTATCGCGCCTGCATAAAATTCGGGCGCCGCGGTCGCCATCAGCAGTCGATATCCCTCGGCCCGGTCGCGCTTGATACAGGCGGCTGCTCCCGGCGGTACGTCGCGCGGGACGCGCCAGGCGGCAAAGGCGGCGGCGAGGCTTTCGGCGCGCGCAGGCGTGATCGCTCCGCCCAGCATCAGGCGGATCGAGGCGGGCTTGAAGCGGTCGCGGCCGTAAAGGCGCAGGGCGTAACCGATCATCAGCGCGGCGAGCGCGGGGAGCAGCAGCAGGCGCCATGCGGCCTCGCGCCATGCGGCCCACAGCAGGAACAGCGTGAAGGTGGGGGTGCGCAGCACGGTGCGGTCGAGATCGTAGATCGCGATACGGATGGGTAGCGGGTCGGTCATGCGTCTTCGTGTTTGAACAGTCGGAGTTTGCGGCCGGTCTTCCCCAGCGACATGCGATCGGCAAGCGGCAGCGCAAAGCGGAGGGCCAGCCAGATCGAAGCCACCGCGGTCAGGAGGAGCAGCGGCAGGGAAAGCCAGTCAGGGAGGAGGTCGACGAGCACGGCCACCGTGCCCGCGACGAGCGTGATTGCAATTCCGCGCAGCGCCACCGCCGGAAACTGCGCGTCAAAGGGCTGGAGCTTTTCGGTGATTGCGAGCTGGAGCGTCGGGATCGCGGCCATCACGACGAGACCGATGGCGGTCGCCAGCGTAACGCCGGTCAGCGGATCGAGATGGCCGACGATCAGCCACCCCGAACCGATCGCAACCGCGACGCCAACGATGCTCGCGGTGAGTTGCTGCCGGAACGCGGCGACGACCTGCAGCACCGGTGACGAAATGCCGAGCACCGCTTCGGCGGCGCGCGCGAACAGCAAGATGACGAGTGCGGCTTGGGCTGTCAGCGCTCCGTGTCCGAACAACCCGAGCAACGACGCGCTACCCGCTGCGAGCACTGCGGCGAGCGGTAGCGCGATCGCCGAGATCAGCCGCGTCGCATAGGCGTAGATGTCGGCGACTTGCCGCCGGTCCTCGCGTTCGGCGCTCGCGGCGAGCGGCGCCATGACATAGGTGAAGGCGATGCGAACCAACTGAACGACGCTCGACAGTTTGCGCGCGATCGTGAAGAGGCCCGCCGCGGCGGCGCCCGCCGCCCCTGGAAGCAGGAGATTGAGGATTAGCGCCGGTGCGTCGCCAAACAACCGCCCGATGATGTTGGACGGCAGGATGGAAAGACCGGCCCAGAAGGTGTCGCGCGCCGTATTGCCGACCTTTGGCGGGCGGGCGACGTCAGCAAAGCTATAATGACGCGCGAGCAGGCGAATGCTGAGCGCGGCCGTCCCCGCCAGGGAACAGAGATGCGCCATGAATAGGCCTTCGAGGCCGAGGCCACCGGCAAAGAACAGTCCGGCGAACACCAGCCGCATCACCTGTTCCCATACGATCCGCAGTCTGATTTCGGCGCCGAACACCATGCGCGCACGCAGCGCCGATGTCGCGATTTCGACAAAAGCCCACAGCGGCAGCGCCCATATGAAGGTACGGATCGCGGGGGTGACGAGTTCGCGATCATGGTCCGCGACGTTCAGCAGCGGGCCGAGATCGGCGGCAAAGACGGCTATGATGGCCGCGACGACGATGCATGGGCCGACGCCAAAGACCATTGCGGTGCGCAACGCCGCTGCGGCCTCGGCATCGCTTGCCGATTGCGGTACCGTGCGCTGCATCGCGCTCGTCATGCCAAGGTCGAAGATATTTTCGAGCAGGTTCACGGCCGCCCACAGCACGGCATAGAGACCATAGCCCGCAAGGCCGAACATCAGCACGTAGAGCGGTTGCGCGACGATCTCGACCACTGCGCCGAGGCGCGCCAGCACGGTCGTGCCGAGCCCGCGCGCGACGCTGCGGCTGGTTATGGCGGGTTGGGCGACGTCTTCGCTCATCGTTGCCGCACCTAGCGGCTCGTCCGCTGCGCCGCCAGCGGCTTTCGCGCGATCACCCCGCTTCACCCCCTTGTCGACTCCGGCAATCGGGTCTAGGCAGCGCGCAATTGCATAGGGAAGACCGCGATATGGCTCAATTTGTCCTGCCCAAGAACAGCCGCCCGCAAAAGACGGGCAACGTCCACAAGGCCGAGGGCGCGACCGCCGTGAAGAAATTCAAGGTCTATCGGTACGACCCCGACAAGGGCCAGAATCCGCATTTCGACACGTTCGAGATCGACACCGAAAAATGCGGCCCGATGGTGCTCGATGCGCTCATCAAGATGAAGAGCGAGCAGGATTCGACGCTGACCTTCCGCCGTTCGTGCCGCGAGGGCATCTGCGGTAGCTGTTCGATGAACATGAACGGCAAGAACGGTCTCGCCTGTACGACCGCGATCGAGGATCTGAAGGGCGACATCACGATCACCCCGCTGCCCTCGATGGATGTCATCAAGGATCTCGTCCCCGACTTCACGCATTTCTATGCGCAATATGCGTCGATCGAGCCCTGGCTCAAGACCAAGACGACGACGCCGAGCGGCAAGGAACGGCTGCAGTCGCCCGAAGAGCGCGAGAAGCTCGACGGCCTCTACGAGTGTATCCTGTGCGCCTGCTGCTCGACGAGCTGCCCGAGCTATTGGTGGAACAGCGACAAGTTCCTCGGCCCCGCGATCCTGCTTCAGGCGTATCGCTGGCTGGCCGACAGCCGCGACGAAATGACCGGCGAGCGGCTTGACGAGCTGGAAGATCCGTTCCGCCTCTATCGCTGTCACACGATCATGAACTGCGCGAACGCCTGCCCCAAGGGCCTGAGCCCCGCGCGCGCGATCGCCGAGATCAAGAAGCTGGAAGCCGAGCGGCACGTCTGATGCGGCGGTGGCTGCCGGCGCTGTTCGCGCTGGCGCTCGTCGGCTGCGCCGCCAATCCCAAGGTCGAATATGCCGCGATGCCGCGCACCTATGCGCATGGCATTGGCGGGGCGACCTTTCTGGTCGGCGGCGGCTTCGACCCCGGCCGCTCGCCCGACGGTAACAGCCTGATCCTTTACGGGCCCGAGGGCGCCTTTGTCATCGACACAGGGCGCCATGCCGAGCATCTGACGGCGATCAAGCAGGGGTTGAGCGGGATCGGCATGACGCCCGTCGCGATCATCAACACGCACTGGCATCTCGATCATGTCAGCGGCAATCCCGAGCTCAAAGCGGCCTTTCCCGATATCAAAGTCTATGGCACGTCGGCGATCGACGGCGCGTTGGCTGGCTTCCTCGCGAAGAGCGCTGAATCGTCGCGCAAGGCGCTGGCCGAAGGCAGCATCCCGCCAAGCGCGATTGCGGAGGTCGAGGGCGATCTTGCGACCATCGCGCGCGGCGCCGAGCTGCGGCCCGACGTTATAGTCGACGAATCGCGCGACCTGGCGATTGCGGGCCGGCCGCTGTCGCTGCGCGTCGCGCCCCATGCCGTGACCGAACGCGACCTCTGGATTTACGATGCGGCGGAGAAGCGTGCGATCGTCGGCGATCTGGTGACCGTTCCCGTCCCCTTCCTCGACACGGCCTGTCCCGAAGGCTGGTTGAATGCGCTCGATGCGGTCGCCGCGTCGGGCGCCGAGCAGATCGTGCCCGGCCACGGACCGATCATGGCAATCGCCGATTTCAACCGCTGGCGCGTTGCGTTCGGCGATTTTATCGCTTGCGCCAACGGAACGGGCGCGCTTGAGACCTGTTCAGCCGGCTGGCTCGCGGGCGCTGCAAAATGGATCGGCAGCGATACCGCGCGGGCGAAGGCGATGGCCGATTATTATGGCGAGCTTGTGCGCTCGAAGAAATTGGACGGATATTGCAAGGTATGAACGACGGGATCGAGGAACCGAAGCGCCGCGAATATTTCAGCGCCGAGGAACTGGATGGCGGCTGGATCAGCTGGGATCTCAAGGACGCGACGCGGTTCAACAGCTTCATCGAGCCGCTGACGGTGCGGGTCGAACCGCCGACCGCCGATGGTCGCCCGTGCGCGCGGGTGCGGATGCTGCCCGAACGTAAGCACAGCAACCTCGGCGATAATGTACATGGCGCGGTAACGTTGGCGCTCGTCGATATCGCGCTGTTCGCGGCGTCGCATCAGTTCGGTTCGCTCAATGCCGGCCATTCGGTGACACTCGACCTCTCGACGCAGTTCGTCGGTGCGGGCCGCGTGGGCGAGCCGCTCGACGCGGTGGTCGAGCTGGTGCGCGAGACCGGGCGGCTGATCTTCCTGCGCGGGCTCGTCGTGCAGGGCGAGGGCGACAGCCATATCGTGCTGAGCTTCGCCGGGACGATCCGCAAGGCAAGCAACAAGTGACCACCGTCCTTGCGGCCTATGACGCGCTCGTCGCGGCAGGCGAACTTCGCGCCGATCCAGAACAGCGCGCCGCCGCCGAGCGGCTGAACCGGCTGCAGGCCGAACTCGAAGCGGTGCCGAAGCGCGGCAGCCTGCTCTGGCGGCTGACAGGCCGCAAGCCCGAGGCGCTGCGCGGCGTCTATCTGTGGGGTGCGGTCGGGCGCGGCAAGTCGATGCTGATGGATTTATTCTACGACCAACTCGCCATCCAGCGGAAGCGGCGCGTCCATTTCCACGCCTTCATGCTCGACGTTCACGCGCGGATGCGCGAGGTGCGCAAGAGTGAGAGCGGCGACCCGATCCCGCTTGTCGCCGACGCACTCGCCGAAAACACGCGCTGCCTCGCCTTTGACGAGATGGTCGTGAACAACAGCGCCGATGCGATGATCCTCTCGCGCCTGTTCACCGCGCTGATCGACCGCGGGGTGACGATGGTCGCGACCTCGAACCGCCCGCCGAAAGATCTCTATAAGGATGGGCTCAATCGCGAGCATTTCCTGCCCTTCATCGCGCTCGTCGAGGAACGGCTCGACGTGATGAGTTTGAACGGTCCGACCGACTATCGCCGCGACCGGCTCGGCGACGGCGCGCGCTGGTTCGTTCCCGCCGACGATGCGGCGAGCGCGGCACTGTCGGCCGCCTTCTTCCGCCTGACCGACTATCCGCCCGAGGATCGCGCGCATGTCCCGACGCTCGAACTCGATGTCGGTGGCGGGCGGACGCTCCATGTTCCGAAGGCATTGAAGGGCGTCGCGGTCTTTTCGTTCAAAAGGCTTTGCGGCGAGGCGCGCGGTGCCGCCGATTATCTGGCGGTCGCGCGGCATTTCCACGCCGTCATCATCGTCGGCATCCCACGCATGGGGCCTGAAAACCGCAACGAGGCGGCGCGGTTCGTCACGCTGATCGACGCGCTGTACGAATATAAGGTCAAGCTGCTCGCGAGCGCGGCGGCGATGCCCGACCAGCTTTATATCGCGGGCGACGGGGCGTTCGAGTTCGAACGTACGGCAAGCCGGCTCGCCGAGATGCAGTCCGACGACTATCTTGCGCTAGGCCACGGCCAGGAAGACGCCGCCTAATATCTTGCCCCACCGCGACGAATTGACCGTCACATAAATGAGGTCGCGGACATAGCGCACCTCGTGCGCCAGATGGCCGTAAGCCTGTTCGATCGTGCGGCGCAGCGTGCGCAGCGGCTTCGGCGCCGCGACTGCGATCCGTGCCGGGCGCTCGGGCGGTCCGGGCAGCGTCGCAAATCCGCCGCTGGTGACGCGCGTGTCTTCCGCGACCGCGCGGCACAGCGCCTCCATCCGCGAAATCGCGAGGCCATTGGGAACCTGGCGGTCGCGGCTCAGCAATTCGAAGCTGTGGCTGAACGCCGAAAACTGGATCGCGCCGCTTGCCGCGCTATGGCCCAGCGCGTCGCGCATTTCCTCTTCGGACATCGCGCAAAGCTGTGCCGGGCGAAAGCGGCTTGCGGTATCCATCAGCCCGCTGACCGGTACTTCGCAGACTCCGTGATGCGTGCGCATGCCAAGATTGCCGGCATCGAGTGAGATGTCGCATCCATGGCCCTGATACGCGCCGTTGAAGCTGCTATCGAAACGGAACCCCAGGGCGGCGAGCGCGCGCAGCGTGTCGTCGTTGGCGCCGAAATTGCCGGCGCGAAAGGCGGTGGGTTTCGGTGCGCCTGCGCCCATCAGTATGTCGCGGGCGAGGGCGATCAGTTTTTTCTGCGCGGCGAGGGGGAAATCGCCGATATTGCGGCCGGTCAGCCTTCCGACCGGGTTGAAGCGCGCGAAGGCGAGCCATTCGGTGTGGATATGGACCTGCACCTCGTGCCCACGCGCGACCACCGGCCGGACGATCGCGTCGATCACCTCGGGGCCATAGACCAGCGCCGGCATCGGATCGATGAAGAAAACCCCGGTCAGCCCGTGGCGTTCGAGCATATCCATCTGAAAATTTATGCCGAAATCGCCGTCGCGGCAGCGGCCGAGGATCGAACTTTCGAAATTGGCGCGCGCGTCGGCGCCGCGCTGGTAAAGGCCGGCGGACAATTCGGTATCGAAGCTGATGATTGCCCGAGTCACGCCCCGCGCCTAGCAGGGCTGCGATAAGGGAGGGTTAACCGGCGCCCTCGGGATATCCCGTCCGATGCACCATGCGCGGCAGCGAACAAGCTGGCCGAAGGTCCAGCTTTCGCGCGGGACAGGAAGATGTCAGCATCGCGAAATCATCATATGCTTGTCGTACTTCGCATCCATTTCCATATGGACAGGAGTCTCGCAACGAGGCTTATAGTTATTGCGAACTATTAGCAAAGAAAGGCTGTTTTTCGTCCTTTTCGCGGTTGTTTCCTTAAGGGAATCGGCGTAGGGGCGTCGCCAGTCTTGGGACCGGAGCGGAGCTTTAGCCCGTGCTCCCGCCGGTCTGTGAACCAATTGCCGGGCTTGCCAGGAAGGGAGTGCCGCGCGCCATGGGACGCAAGAAGATCGCTTTGATCGGAGCCGGGAATATCGGCGGAACGTTGGCGCTGCTCGCCGCGCAGAAGGAATTGGGCGACGTCGTCCTGTTCGACGTCGTCGAGGGCGTGCCGCAGGGCAAGGCGCTCGACCTGTCGCAGGTCGGCCCGATCGCTGGCTTTGACGCGAAGATCACCGGCTCGAACGACTATGCCGACATTGCCGGCGCCGACGTCATCATCGTCACCGCCGGTGTGGCCCGCAAGCCGGGCATGAGCCGCGACGACCTGCTCGGCATCAACCTGAAGGTCATGAAGGCCGTCGGCGAAGGCATCAAGGCCAACGCCCCCGACGCCTTCGTCATCTGCATCACCAACCCGCTCGATGCCATGGTGTGGGCGCTGCGCGAATTCTCGGGTCTGCCGCACAACAAGGTCGTCGGCATGGCCGGCGTGCTCGATTCGGCGCGCTTCAGCCACTTCATCGCCGACGAGTTCGACGTGTCGGTAAAGGACGTGAACACCTTCGTGCTCGGCGGCCACGGCGACACGATGGTTCCCGTCGTCCGTTACTCGACCGTCAACGGCATCCCCGTTCCCGACCTCGTCAAGATGGGCCTGTCGTCGCAGGAAAAAATCGACGCGATCGTCAAGCGCACGCGCGGCGGCGGCGGCGAAATCGTCGCGCTGCTCGGCACCGGCTCGGCCTTCTATGCGCCCGCAGCCTCAGGCATCGCGATGGCTGAAGCCTATCTGGGTGACCAGAAGCGCATCCTGCCTTCGGCCGCTTATGTCGACGGCCAGTACGGCCTCGACGGCCTGTATGTCGGCGTGCCCGTCGTGATCGGTGCCGGCGGCGTCGAAAAGATCGTCGAAATCGAACTGGACGATGCCGACAAGGCCGGCCTGCAGGTCTCGGTCGACGCGGTCAAGGAACTGCTCGACGCGTGCAAGGCGCTGGATCCCAGCCTCGCCTGATCCCTTTTGGCTGGCCAGACGCTTTGCGTCGGGCCGGCCGGCTCTCCCCAGGAGAATAGAATATGTCCATCCTCATCGACAAGAATACCAAGGTCATCACGCAAGGGATGACCGGTGCCACCGGCACTTTCCACACCGAACAGGCGCTCGCCTATGGCACGCAGATGGTCGGCGGCGTGACCCCGGGCAAGGGCGGCACGACGCACATCGGCCTGCCGATGTTCAACACGGTCGAGGAAGCGAAGCACGCGACCGGCGCGACCGCATCGGTCATCTATGTGCCGCCGCCGTTCGCCGCCGATTCGATCCTCGAGGCGATCGATGCCGAGATCGAGCTGATCGTCGCGATCACCGAAGGCATTCCGGTGCTCGACATGGTCAAGGTGAAGCGCGCGCTTTCGGGTTCGAAGTCGCGCCTGATCGGCCCGAACTGCCCCGGCGTCCTGACCCCCGAAGAGTGCAAGATCGGCATCATGCCCGGCAACATCTTCAAGAAGGGCAGCGTCGGCGTCGTCTCGCGCTCGGGCACGCTCACCTATGAAGCCGTGTTCCAGACCTCGAACGTCGGCCTGGGCCAGACCACCGCGGTCGGCATCGGCGGCGACCCGGTCAACGGCACGAACTTCATCGACGTGCTCGAACTCTTCCTCGCCGACGAAGCGACCAAGTCGATCATCATGATCGGCGAAATCGGCGGCGACGCCGAAGAGCAGGCCGCACAGTTCCTGATCGACGAAGCCAAGCGCGGCCGCAAAAAGCCGATGGCCGGCTTCATCGCGGGCCGCACGGCGCCTCCGGGCCGCCGCATGGGCCATGCCGGCGCGATCGTGTCGGGCGGCAAGGGCGACGCCGAAAGCAAGATCGCGGCGATGGAAGCCGCAGGCATCAAGGTGTCGGCGAGCCCGTCGGAACTTGGCACGACGCTTGCCGAAGTGCTGAAGGAACGCGTCTGATCGGACGGCCCGCCGGCACCCTTTGCCGGCGGGCCTCCGCTCCCCATATGAAACCCACCCCTACCTCCCCGTGGAAAAGCAGATGAACCTCGAACGACAAAGCTTCGACATCGACGAGCCGCAGGCCGGCCCGAGCTGGGCGCCGAAGAACTGGCCCCAGATCGACAGCGACGACCTGACCGCCGCGCTCGACCCGCAGCAGATGCAGGTCGCGGTGAAGGCCGCCGCCGCCAAGGCGGGCGCCCCGCTGTCGAACGCCGAAGTCGAGCGCGCAGCGGACGATTCGATCCGCGCGATGATGCTGATCCGCACCTATCGCGTGCGCGGGCATCTTGCCGCCAACCTCGATCCGCTCGGCCTCAGCCAGCGCGAACTGCCCGCCGACCTCACGCCCGAATATCACGGCTTCGTCGGTGCCGACCTCGACCGTCCGGTGTGGCTCGGCGGCGCGCTCGGCCTCGAGCGTGCGACGGTGCGCGAGATCGTCGCGATCCTGCGCGCCAATTACTGCGGCAACGTCGGCCTCGAATATATGCACATCGCGGACATCGAGGAGCGGCAGTTCCTGCAGGAACGGATGGAAGGCGCCGACAAGATCATCGAATTCTCGGTCGAGGGCAAGCGCGCCATCCTGAGCAAGGTGATCCAGGCCGAGGAGTGGGAGAAATTCCTCGCGCGCAAATATGTCGGTACCAAGCGTTTCGGCCTCGACGGCGGCGAGAGCATGATCCCCGCGATGGAAGCCATCATCAAATATGGCGCCCAGTACGGCGTGCGCGAGATCGTCTATGGCATGGCGCACCGCGGGCGCCTCAACATGCTCGCGAACGTCATGGCAAAGCCCTATCAGGTGATTTTCCACGAATTCGCCGGCGGATCGGCGAACCCCGACGACATCGGCGGCTCGGGCGACGTCAAATATCACCTCGGCACCTCGACCGACCGCGAGTTCGGCGGTGCGTCGGTGCATATGTCTCTCGTTCCCAACCCCTCGCACCTCGAAGCCGCTGACCCGGTCGTTCTCGGCAAGGTCCGCGCGCAGCAGGTCGTGCGCGACGACCTTGAAAAGCATGAGCAGGTGCTGCCCGTGCTGATCCACGGCGACGCGGCGTTCGCGGGGCAGGGGATCGTCTGGGAATGCCTCGGCTTCTCGGGCATCCGCGGTTATAATACCGGCGGCTGCATCCACTTCATCGTCAACAACCAGATCGGTTTCACGACCAGCCCGCAGTTCGCGCGCTCGTCGCCCTATCCGTCGGACGTCGCAAAGGGCGTGATGGCGCCGATCCTGCACGTCAACGGCGACGATCCCGAGGCGGTGACCTTCGCGTGCAAGCTCGCGATCGATTTCCGCCAGCAGTTCAAGCGCGACGTCGTGATCGACATGTGGTGCTATCGCCGCTTCGGCCACAATGAGGGCGATGAGCCGTCGTTCACGCAGCCGCTGATGTACGCCGTCATTCGCCAGCATCCGCCGGTGTCGCAGCTTTGTGCGGCAAAGCTCGAAGCCGAAGGCGTGATCGACGCCAGCTGGGCCGATGCGCGGCGCGCCGAATTCGTGACGCGGCTCGAAGAAGATTTCGAATCGGCAAAGAGCTACAAGCCCAACAAGGCCGACTGGTTCGCTGGCCGCTGGTCGGGGCTGCACGCCCCCGCCGATCCTGAAAATGCGCGCCGCAACATCGCGACCGGCGTGTCGGACAAATTGTTCGATTCGATCGGCCGCACGCTGACGACGATCCCCGCCGAGGTCGAAGTCCACAAGACGCTTCGCCGCGTGATCGACGCGCGCGGCGCGATGTTCGCCGACAAGAGCGACGGCGAAGTGTTCGACTGGGCGACCGCCGAGAGCCTCGCTTTCGGTACGCTGCTGAGCGAAGGCTATCAGGTTCGCCTCTCGGGTCAGGACTCGGGTCGCGGCACCTTCAGCCAGCGTCACGCGGTGTGGGTCGACCAGAACACCGAGGATAAATATATCCCGCTGACCACCGTGCCGCACGGCCGGTTCGAGGTGCTCGACAGCCCGCTGTCCGAATATGGCGTGCTCGGTTTCGAATATGGCTATGCGATGGCCGATCCGAAGAGCCTCGTGCTCTGGGAAGCGCAGTTCGGCGATTTCGCCAACGGCGCGCAGATCATGATCGACCAGTTCATCGCGTCGGGCGAAGCCAAATGGCTGCGCGCCAACGGCCTCGTGCTGTTGCTGCCGCATGGCTATGAAGGGCAGGGGCCCGAGCATAGCTCAGCGCGTCTCGAACGCTTCCTTCAGCTTTGCGCCGGCGACAATATCCAGGTGTGCAATATTTCGACCCCGTCGAACTATTTCCACGTCCTGCGCCGCCAGATGCTGCGTCCGTTCCGCAAGCCTTTGGTCATCATGACGCCGAAGTCGCTGCTCCGCCACAAGCTGGCGGTGTCGCAGCGCTCGGACTTCATCGGCGACGCGCATTTCCGCCGCCTGATGTCCGATCGCACGCCGCCCGCCGACAAGGACGTCAAACGCGTCGTGCTCTGTTCGGGCAAGGTGGGTTACGACCTGATGGAAGCGCGCGATGCCGCGGGCCTTACCGACACGACGGTCGTTCGCCTCGAGCAGATTTACCCCTTCCCGGGTGAGCCGCTCAGCGTTCGTCTGAAGCGCATGCCGAACCTCGAAGAGGTTGTGTGGGCGCAGGAAGAGCCGCGCAACAATGGTGCGTGGTTCTTCGTCAACGAACTGATCGAGGATGCGCTGACCGAGGCCGGTCACAAGGGCATGCGGCCGCGTTACGCCGGCCGTGCTGCCTCGGCCTCGCCCGCGACGGGCCTGATGAGCCGCCACCAGACCGAACAGTCGGCGCTCGTCGCCGATGCGCTCGGCCTGTCGGTTCGCGCCGAAATCCGCCGTACGAAGAATAAAGCTTAAGCCCCCAAGGAACTGCACCTATGAGCACCGAAGTCAAAGTCCCCACGCTGGGCGAAAGCGTTACCGAAGCGACGATCGGCGAATGGCTGAAAAAGCCCGGCGAAGCCGTCGCGCTCGACGAGCCGATTGCGAGCCTTGAAACCGACAAGGTCGCGGTCGAGGTTCCCTCGCCCGTCGCCGGCGTGATGGGCCAGCAGCTCGCCGCAGTCGGCGATACGGTCAATGTCGGCGCGGCGATCGCGACGATCGAGGCCGGCGGCGCCGCCGCTGCTCCGGCGCCCGCCGCTGCCGCGCCTGCTCCCGCACCGGCTGCGAAGGCCGAAGCCGCTGCGCCGGCGCCCGCCGCGACCGCAGCCCCGGCCGGCGAAAGCGTCGACACCGTCACCACCATGTCGCCCGCGGTGCGCCGCCTCGTGCTCGAGCACGGCGTCGACCCGACGAAGATCCAGGGCAGCGGCAAGGATGGCCGACTGACCAAGGAAGATGTGCTCGCCGCCGCGAACAACGCGCCCGCGGCCGCTCCCGCCGCTCCGGCGGCTGCTGCCGCCGCGCCTGTCGCCAGCGGTACGCCGGGCCGCCACGAAGAGCGCGTCAAGATGACGCGCATGCGCCAGACGATCGCCAAGCGCCTCAAGGCGGCGCAGGACACCGCGGCAATGCTGACGACGTTCAACGACGTCGACATGTCGGCGGTGATGGCGACGCGCGACAAATATCGCGAAAGCTTCGAAAAGAAGCATGGCGTGCGCCTCGGCTTCATGAGCTTCTTCACCAAGGCGGTCGCACTCGCCGCGCATGACATTCCGGCGGTGAACGCACGCATCGACGGCGACGAGATCGTCTACCACGACTATCTCGACGTCTCGGTCGCAGTGAGCGCGCCGAACGGCCTTGTCGTCCCCGTCGTGCGCAACGCCGACAGCCTGTCGTTCGCCGATATCGAAAAGGCGATCGCCGACCTCGGCAAGCGCGCCAAGGACGGCACGCTGACGATCGACGACATGACCGGCGGTACCTTCACCATCTCGAACGGCGGCGTATTTGGTGGCCTGATGTCGACCCCGATCATCAACCCGCCGCAGTCGGCAGTGCTCGGCCTTCACCGCATCGAGGACCGCCCGGTCGTTCGCAATGGCGAGATCGTGATCCGTCCGATGATGTATCTGGCGATGAGCTATGACCACCGCCTGATCGACGGCCGCGAAGCGGTGACCTTCCTCAAGACGATCAAGGAAGCGATCGAGGATCCGACGCGTCTGCTGATCGATCTTTGATCCGATGATCGCCGTCTCTGCCCGCGCCATTCTGGCCTTCGCCGCCGCTGCTGCCCTGACGGGTTGCAGCGAGGGCGAAAGCCGGATGCAGAAGGGCTTTGAGGACGGGCTCAAGACCAGCTTCGTCGAAAGCTTCGGTGAATCGTGCCGTACGGCGGCCGAGGGCAGCGGGGCGCCGGCAGACCTTGCCGCCAAGGTATGCAAATGTACGGCCGACGAATTGATCAAGAAATATAGCGCATCGGAACTGATCGGCCTGTCGCCCGAAATGGCTGAGCCGGTTATGAAAACATGCGCCGCGAAATCCGGGCTGCCCATTTGAGCGGATTCGCTCTTCCGGGTGCCCAGGCAGAAAATTGAGGTAGATTGAACATGGTTGATTACGACTACGACGTCCTTGTCATCGGTTCGGGCCCCGGCGGTTATGTCGCGGCGATCCGCGCGGCGCAGCTCGGCCTCAAGACCGCGTGCGCCGAAGGGCGCGAGACGCTGGGCGGCACCTGTCTCAACGTCGGCTGTATCCCGTCGAAGGCGATGCTCCACGCGTCGGAATATTTCGACGCCGCCGCCAATGGTTCGATGGCGAAAATGGGCATCAAGGTGAAGCCCGAACTCGACCTGCCGACGATGCACGGCCAGCGCATCGACGCGGTCAAGGGCCTGACCGGCGGCATCGAATTCCTGTTCAAGAAGAACAAGGTCGACTGGCTGAAGGGCTATGCGCAGTTCACCTCGAAGGACAGCGTCGAGGTCGCGGGCAAGACCTATCGCGCCAAGAATATCATCATCGCCACCGGCTCGTCGGTGACGCCGCTTCCCGGCGTCGAAGTCGACAACGACAAGCAGGTCATCGTCGATTCGACCGGCGCGCTCGAACTCGCCAAGGTGCCGGGCCACATGGTCGTCATCGGCGGCGGCGTGATCGGGCTCGAACTCGGCAGCGTGTGGCGCCGTCTCGGCGCCAAGGTCACCGTCGTCGAATTCCTCGACCAGATCCTGCCCGGCATGGACAGCGACGTCCGCAAGGAAGCGAACAAGATCCTCAAGAAGCAGGGCATGGAATTCAAGCTCAAGACCAAGGTCACGTCGGCCACGGTCAAGGGCAAGAAGGCGGTGCTGACGCTCGAACCCGCGGCCGGCGGCGACGCCGAAACGCTCGAAGCCGATGTGGTGCTGGTGTCGATCGGCCGCCGCCCGAACACCGACGGCCTCGGCCTCGACAAGGCGGGCCTCGCGGTCAACCAGCGTGGTCAGATCGAAACCGATCATGATTTCAGCACGCTGGTCCCCGGCATCTGGGCGATCGGCGACGTGATTCCGGGGCCGATGCTCGCGCACAAGGCCGAGGACGAAGGCATCGCCTGCGCCGAAAATATCGCCGGTCTGACCGGCATCGTGAACCACGACGTCATCCCGTCGGTTGTCTACACTTGGCCCGAAATCGCCGGCGTCGGCCTGACCGAAGAGCAGGCCAAGGAAAAGGGCGAGATCAAGGTCGGCAAATTCCCGATGCTCGCGAACAGCCGCGCCAAGACCAACCACGAACCCGACGGCTTCGTGAAGGTCATTGCCGATGCGAAGAGCGACCGCGTACTCGGCGTGTGGTGCATCGCGAGCGTTGCGGGCACGATGATCGCGCAGGCTGCGCAGGCGATGGAATTCGGCGCGACGTCGGAAGATATCGCCTATACCTGCCACGCGCATCCGACGCATAGCGAAGCGATCAAGGAAGCCGCGATGGCGGTGACGGGCAAGCCGATCCACGTCTGAAGACACGAAATGGGGGAGAGAATGATGGCGAAGCACGGGCTCTGGGCAGCGGCTTCGCTGGCCCTCTCCCTCACCGCGACCAGCGCGCAGGCGGCGCCTGACCTTGCCGCCGCGAACGCGCGGCTGACGGCGCTGCTTGATAAAAATTATCCGGCGCTCGACGCGCTCTACCGCGACCTCCACCAGAACCCCGAACTCGGGCTGCAGGAGGTGCGCACCGCGGGCATCCTCGCGCAGCATCTCCGTAAGGCGGGCTTCACCGTGACCGAGAAGGTCGGCGGCACCGGCGTCGTCGGCGTGCTGAAGAATGGCGAAGGCCCGACGATCCTGATCCGCGCCGACATGGACGCGCTGCCGATGGAGGAAAAGACCGGGCTCGCCTGGTCGAGCAAGGCGCGCGCGACCTATGAGGGCAGGGACGTGCCCGTCATGCACGCTTGCGGCCACGACACGCATGTCGCCTATCTCGTCGGCGTTGCGCAGGCGCTCGCCGCGATGCGCGACAGCTGGTCGGGCACTGTCGTGCTGATCGGCCAGCCCGCCGAGGAGATTTTGGAGGGCGCGAAGGCGATGCTCGACGACGGGCTGCTGACGCGCTTTCCGAAGCCCGACTATGGTTTTGCAGCACATGTCCTGAACGGTCCGACGGGCACGGTCGCGATCAAGGCGGGAACTGCCTTTTCGGCGTCGGACAGCTATTCGATCACCTTCCACGGGCGCGGCGGGCATGGCTCGATGCCCTCGATGGCGCTCGACCCGATCCCGATCGCGGCGCGCTTCGTCACCGATGTGCAGACGGTGATCAGCCGCGAGAAGGACCCCAATGCCTTCGGCGTGCTGACGATCGGCGCGATCAATGCGGGCAGCGCGCCCAACATCATCCCCGACAGTGCCGAGGTGAAGGTCAACATCCGCTCGCTGACCCCCGAGGTGCGCCAGCTGCTGCGCTCGGGCGCCGAGCGCTCGGCGAAGGCGGCGGCGATGATGGGCAATGCGCCAGAACCGACGATCACTTACCTCACCGGCACCGCGAGTCTGGTGAACAATGAGTCGATGGCGGCAAACGGCTTTGCGACGTTGAAGCCGGTATTCGGCGAACGCCTGTTGTTTGCGCCCGCCAGCGCCGCGCCCGTTTCGGCGAGCGAGGATTATTCGGAGTTCGTCGATGCTGGCATCCCCTCGCTCTATTTTGCGATCGGCGGTTATGATCCCGCGGTGCTCGCCGATCTGAAGGCCAAAGGGCAGCCGGCGCCGACGAACCATTCGCCCTTTTTCGCACCCAAAGCCGAGCCGGTGATCCGGGGTGCCGTCGCCGCGATCGTGCTGTCGGTCATCGGCGGCGTGCGCCCCGACGCGAAATAGGGCCGGGCGTTGTTCGATATCGACAATGCGCTGATCGTCCGGTTGCTCGACCTTGTCGGCATCGGCGTCTTCGCGCTGTCGGGGGCGTTGATGGCGGTGCGTCTGCGGCAGACGCTTGTCACCGCCGCCTTCTTTGCGTTGGTGACGGGCGTCGGCGGCGGCAGCGTGCGCGACCTGCTGATCGGTGCGCCGGTGTTCTGGGTGCAGGATGGCGCGATCGCCGTGGTGTGCATCGCGATTGCGCTGGTCGTCTGGATCACGCCCGAACGCTGGTGGCAGGGACAATTGCTCGAATGGGCCGACGCGGTCGGGCTCGCCGCCTATGCAGTTTTTGGCACGGCGAAGGCGATTGCGTGGGGCGTTCCGCCCGCGCCCGCATTGCTGATGGGCGTCATAACGGGTTGCGTCGGAGGCACGATCCGCGACATCCTCGCCGGCGTCCCTTCGATCATCGTTCGCCCTGAAATCTATGTGACCGCGGCGGCGCTCGCGTCGGGGCTGTTCCTGATCCTTCTCTGGCTTGGTACCGGCACACCGGTCGCGGCGGTCACCGGAGCCGTCGCCGGTTTCATCCTGCGTGGTGCGGCGATCCGCTGGTCGCTCGCGCTGCCTGCATATCGAGACCCCAAGGCTTAGGCTTGCCAAATCGCGAAACTCTGTCAGTTTCGCCTTATGAACAGTGATGTCAGCACCATCGCCCGCCGGGTGCGGGGTCAGGCAGACGCCTTGCCCGAGTTGTTCGGCCGGTTCGATTTCGACAAGGCGCCCGAACGCTGGGCGCCCGAGGCCGACGCCGTGAGCGAACTCAGTCGCGTCCGCAGCATCGACCGTTCGGACTATCTGGGTGACCCCGATCTTCTCGGCCGGATCCGTGAATATACGATGCTCGGCGACCGGACGGGCGATGCCTATGCCGCGTTGATGCCGCGGCTCGGTTTCCAGCAGACGGTCGCGATGCTGGTCGAGGCGTGCGAAAAGGGCATCGACGCGGTCGAAGATGCGCCGCCCGAACTCGCGGCGCTGATCCACGAGATGGAGCAGAAGCCCGAGTGGCTCGACATGCAGCTGGTCGAGGAGGGCGCCGCCTATGAACGCAACGCCACCGCGAATCTGTCGCCCTTCCTGATTCGGGGCGCGTTCATCGCGACCTTCCTCAACAAATATTCGGCGCTGCCGATGGCCCTCACCGGCACGCTGGGTCAGGCGACCGCGGCGCGGCGGGTCAAGGAAACCGCGACCTTCTTTGCCACGACTGCGCTCCCCGGCGCGCTTGATCGCTTCGGGCCGGGGTTCAAGGCGGCGGCGATGGTGCGGTTGATGCACTCAATGGTGCGCGTCAACGTGCTGTCGCGTCCCGGCATGTGGGACACCGAAACCTATGGCATGCCGATCCCGCAGCTCGATCAGATGCCCGCGGGGCTGATCCCCGTCTATTTCCTGTCGCAGGAAGTGCTGGCGAAAGGCCGCACCAGCTTCACACGGCTTGAACGCGCGCGCGTCGAGCTCGCGCGCTACCGCTGCTATCTGCTCGGCTTGCCCGAGGATCTGCTCGCCGACACGCCGCAGGAGATCGTCCGCATCTGGCGCACGCGCAGCGCGACCTTGCGTTATGAATATGATGACGTGGTCTGCGGCGGACTGCTCCGCGCGACGATGGATGCCGAGCTGTCGAAGGACATGTCGCCCAAGGGGCAGGTCAAACGGCGTCTCGAATATTCGGTGAGCCGTGTCTTCTTCGTAAAGGCCTTCCTTGCCGGCGATGAGGAGCGCGCGGCGAATGTCGGCGTGCCGGTGCGGCGGCGCGATCACCTCATCTATGGCGCGACCATGCTCGGCATTGCGGGGCGCATGGCCGCCTATCGCGTCGCCTCACGCCTGCCGGTCATCCGCCACTTCGCCGACCGCCGTCTCGTGCGCCGCATCGAACGCCAGCTTGACGGCTATGGCCGCGCCGAATTCACGTCGAACGCCGCAAATTACAAACCCGCCACTGCGGGTTGATCCGACTTCCAGCCAAGGGATTTCCATGCAGACCGAACAGGCGACCGTTAACGGCATCAGCATCACTTATGAGGACAAGGGGCCGAGGGACGCGCCGGTCATATTGCTGGTGATGGGGCTGGGCGGGCAGCTGACGCTGTGGCCTGACGAGTTCGTCGATGCGCTGAACGAGCGGGGCTTTCGCACGATCCGCTACGACAATCGCGATGTCGGGCTATCGACGCGCTTCGAGGCGGCCGGGGTGCCGAATGTCAAGTGGATGATCGTGAAATCGGTGATCGGACTGCCGGTGCGGCCCGCCTATACGCTGGCCGACATGGCGGCGGACGGCATCGGCCTGCTCGACCATCTGGGTATCGACCGCGCGCATATCGTCGGCGTGTCGATGGGCGGGATGATCTCGCAGCATATCGCCGCGCGTTATCCGGACCGCGTGTTGTCGCTGACCTCGGTGATGTCGACGACCGGCAACCGCCGCCTGCCGCGCGCACAGAAGGAGGCGATGCAGGTGCTCGCGAACCGGCCGATGAACGGCGACAAGGAGGCGCTGATCGCTTACTCGGTCAACGCCGCGCGCGTGATCGGCAGCCCCGGCTATCCCGCGACCGAAGAGCGGTTGCAGCGCCGCGTTCGCACCGATTTCGAACGCGGCTGGTATCCGCAGGGCGTTGCGCGCCAGATGGCGGCGATCGTCGCCGATGGCGACCGGCGCGCGCTTTTGAAGTCGGTGAAGGCGCCGACTTTGGTCATCCATGGCGAGGATGATCCGCTGGTGCCGCTCCCCGGTGGGCGCGACACCGCCGACAACATCGCGGGCGCACGGCTGCTGACGATCCCCGGCATGGGCCACGACCTGCCGCTGGGGCTGGTCGATACGATGGCCGATGCGATTTCGGAACACGCGAAAGCGGTTGCGGTCGCGGCCTGACTCTCCCCTCCCGCTTGCGGGAGGGGTCGGGGGTGGGCAGCAACGTTGCATTTGCCCACCCCGCTGCGACTAGCGAGCGAGCTCGCAAGTCTCGCTGCCCCTCCCGTAAACGGGAGGGGATTATTCCAGCAGCAGCGCCATCGTCGCGAAGAACCCCTTCGCCTCGGCCTGACCCGGCCGTGGAACCGCGGGCAGATAGGCGCGGCAGTCGAGGCACGACGCCTGCACCGATCCCGCCTGCGTCAGCATCGTCAGGTCCTGCACCAAGCGCCGTTCGGTAAGCTGGCGGTTCATCGCCGCGATGCCGAACCAGCCGCGCGGGAGCGCCGCCGTTTCTTCCTCGGCGCCCGACCAGCTGGCGAGCATCTTCGAAAATTCGCTCGGCTCGTCCTCGAAATATTTGGCGTGGAAATCGCCATCGACCTTCGCGAGCTTCGCCGCGGCCTTCAGCGCGTCGGGCAGGCCGCCGAACTGGTCGACGAGGCCGATCTGGCGCGCGGTGCCGCCCGCCCACACGCGGCCCTCGGCGATCGTGCGGATCTTCTCGATCGGCTGCTTGCGGCTCTTCGCGACGAGCCCGGTGAAGCGGCCGTAGATGTCTTCGACGCTTGCCTGTGCCAGCGCGTTGAACTCGTCGTTGACGCCGCCGAACACGTCGGGCTGGCCCGACAGCGGGGTCGTCGCGATGCCGTCGGCGTTGACGCCGATCTTGGCGAGCGCCTGGTCGAAGCTCGGCAATATGCCGAACACGCCGATCGATCCGGTGATCGTTTCGGGCTCGGCAAAGATGCGGTCGGCGGGGGTCGAAACCCAATAGCCGCCCGAGGCCGCGACATTCGCCATCGACACGACGATCGGCAGTTTCTTCGCCTTGGCGACGAGCAGCGCCTGGCGGATTTCCTCCGATGCGAGCACCGATCCGCCGGGCGAGTCGACGCGGAGGACAATCGCCTTGATGCTGCTATCGGCGGCGGCGTCGAGGATATGCTGCGCCACGGTTTCGCCGCCCGCGACGCCGCTCGGCGCCTCGCCATCGACGATTTCACCGACCACAGGGACGACCGCAATCGCGCTGCCGTTTGTTGCCGGCGGATTGGCGGCGACCCAGTTTTCGAGCGGGATCGCATTATATTCCCACGGCTTGCTGTCGTCGGCGACGCCGCTGATCTCGGCGACGCGGCGGTTGAACGCCATGCGGCTGCCGACCTTGTCGATGAGGCCGGCATCGACCGATGCTTTCGACAGATCGTTGCCCGCTGCACGGACTGCGCCCGCCGTGTCGGCGATGAACGCATCGACCTTGGCGGCGGGGCGCGCTTTCTTGACGTCGGTCAGCCAGTTTTCCCACAGCACGCTGGCATAGGCGAGGTCGGCTTCCTTTGCCTCGGGCGACTGGTCGCTGCGGAGATAGGGCTCGACCGCGCTTTTGAAGGTGCCGACACGATAGATGTGGGCGGTGATGCCGAGGCGATCCATCAACCCCTTGTAATAGAGGCGCGATCCGCCCGGCCCGGCGATCGCGACGCCGCCGATATTGTCGGCCCAGATTTCGCTCGCGTGCGACGCGACCTGATAGCTGTCGGTCGTGTAGGCGGTCGCGAAAGCGAGCACCGGCTTTTTCTTCGCGCGAACCTTGTCGACCGCGGCGCCGATTTCGGCGAGCGAGACCTGCCCGCCGCCGAGGAAGCGGTCGAGGTCGAGCACGACTGAGGTCACGCGCTTGTCGTCGGCGGCAACTTCGAGCGCGTGGACGACGTCGCGGACGCGGATTTCCTTGAGCTGCGCGCCGCCGGACAGCGCCGCGAGCGGATCGACTTCCGACGGCTGCTCGCTGACGACGCCGTCGAACTCGATCAGCAGCGCGCCTTGGCTGACCGGCAGGCCGGCATTGGGGCGCCCCGCAAGCAGCCCGAACAGCGCCACGAAGAAGAGCAGCAGGAAGATCAGCGCGAGCGCGTCCTTGATCCCGACAAGCAGGTTCCAGACCTTGCGCGGGAAGCTGGTGCGGCTCTTGGGCTTGTCGTCGCCCGGCAGCGGGCGGCGGACGGGAATGGCCCAGGGGCCGGCGGGATCGTTGGGCGTGTTCGCGGTGGTTTCGGTCATGCCCGCGAACCTAGGGATGCGCCTCGCCCTTGGCAATGCACGCTTCGACGGGCGAACGCCCCCGCCGTACCGGCGACGTCAGAGCCAGCCTTCGCGGCGGTACCAGCGCACCGTTTCGGCGAGCGCATCGTCGGTGTCGCGCTCGGGGTGCCAGATGTCAGCGGGCGGGCCGGCGCCTACGGTCGCGACCCAGTCGGGATGCGCGATATAGCGCGCGCGGTCGGGGGTCAGCTTGGCGCGGCTGCGGCGCACGAGCTTGTCGATGCGGCCGCCGGCCTTGAGCAGAAGGGCGGGGGTCGCGAGTGTCGACAGCCGCTGTCGCCCCACCGCGCGCGCGACGGCGCGGGCGAAGCCGCGGTGCGACCAGCCGGTGGGCTTGCCGTCGTCGGGTTCGTAAATCTGGCCGATGCTGGCGCCGCGGTCGGTCGCGAGAGCGACGAGCAGCCGCGCGAGTTCGTCGACAAAGATCGCCGACATGCGCCCGCTCGGCACCAGCGCGATCCCGCGCCGCGCCATGCGGAACAGGTCGAGCATTTCGGTGTCGCCTGGGCCGAAGACCGCGGGCGGCCGCACGATCGTCCAGTCGAGCCCGCTCGCCACGACGACGGCTTCGGCACGCTCCTTCGACCAGCCGTAATTGGAGATACCGGGTTCGCGCGCGGCGAGCGACGATACATGGACGAAGCGCGTTATCCCTGCGGCGCGTGCGGCATCGACTACATTGGCGGTGGCGGTCGCATTGCCCGCCTCGAATGCCGCGCGGCTGGGAACGTTGACCACGCCCGCGATGTGCATGACGACGTCGGCGCCCGCCGCCATTTCGGCGAGGCTGTCCTTGTCGTCGAGCGCCCCCATGATCCACGTGACGCCATCGCGTTCGGGCTGCGGCCGGCGGGTGAGCGCGCGGACGTGCCAGCCCGCGGCGACGGCATCGCGCATCGTCGCCCCGCCCACGAAGCCGGTCGCCCCGGTCATCGCGAGCACGCGTGTCATAGAAGAACCATATGGTCGCGGTGGACCATCGCGCTACGCGGCGCATAGCCAAGCGCCGCCTCCTGCGCGTCGCGGCCGAGGCCGACGATGTTCGCGGCGTCGGCGCCGGGATATTCGGACAGGCCGCGCGCGATCACGCGCCCGTCGGGGCCGGCGATGTCGAGGATGTCGCCGCGCGCGAAGCTGCCGCTGACCGCGGTCACGCCCGCGGCGAGCAGGCTCGCGCCGCCTTGCAACGCCTTCGCGGCGCCTGCGTCGATCTCGATCCGGCCCTTGGCAGTGAGGCCGCCAGCCAGCCATGCCTTGCGCGCGCTCGCGCCCTTGTCGGCGACGAACAGGCTGTGCCGCGCCGCGGTCGATAGCGGCCGGTCGATGCGGCCCGATGCGATCGCCAGATGCGCGCCCGCGGCATTGGCGATGCGCGCCGCCGCGATCTTCGACACCATGCCGCCCGATCCCATGCCCGACGCCGAGCCGGTGTCGGCCATCGCCTCGATCGCCGCGTCGATGCGTTCGATGCGCGCGATATGGACGGCGCCGTCCTGCGCGGGGTTGCGGTCGTAGAGCCCGTCGATGTCGGAGAGCAGGATGACGCCGCCCGCCGCCGCCGCCTGCGCGACGCGCGCGGCGAGCCGGTCGTTGTCGCCGAAGCGGATTTCCTCGGTCGCGACGCTGTCATTCTCGTTGATGATCGGCACAACGCCCAGGCTGAGCAGCCGGTCGAGCGTCGCCGCGGCGTTGAGATAACGGCGGCGATGTTCGAGATCGTCGAGCGTCACGAGCATCTGCGCCGCGGTGAGCCCTTCGGCGCCGAGCACTTCGGCCCAGACTTGGCTCAGCGCGATCTGCCCGGTCGCGGCGGCGGCCTGTGCATCCTCCAGCGTCCCGCGTCCGCCCTTGGCAAGCCCCAGCCGCCGCGCCCCGAGCGCGATCGCGCCCGACGAGACGACGGCGACCTGCTGTCCCGCGCGCGCGCGTTCGGCGATGTCGGCGGCGATCCCGACGAGCCAGTCGCGCCTTACTGCGCCGTCCGGATCGACGAGCAACGCCGATCCGATCTTGACGATCAGCCGAGGGCATGAGGCGGGCGCAAACAACATCCCGCCGCCGATAGCGCGCGCGCGCCGTCACGCCAATGCTATTACGTCAGCGTGATCCGCCGAAGGTGTAGCTTAGCGCGATGCCGGCCGACGGCTGGCTCCGCGATCCCAGTTGGCGCGTCACCGGCGAGTCCGCGGCGTCGCCGACGAGCCGGTCGTAGCGGCCATAGACCGCGATGCCCCAGCGCTTGCCGAGCATGCGGTGATAGCCTGCGGTGAGGCCGACCGACTGGACGCCTCCGCCCGGATCATAAGCGGGAAGACCGGAGGTGAGCGCGGCCCCGGGCGTCACGCCGAAATAGGCGCGCGTGTATTTCGCATCGCCCAGCGTCACGCGCGGGCCGATCGAGAAGAGCCAGTCGTCGCCTTGGCGCGCGACATAGTCGGCGCTGATTTCGCCGGTCCACCCCTTGTGGCCGCTAAGGCCCTTGCGGCCTTCGAGGCGGACGCGGAGGTCGGGGGTCAGATTGACCTGCCCGAAGGCGCCCGCCTCGATCGCAAGGCCCACCTTCGGCAAGTCGGCGCCGATATCAGACGCCTTGCGCTTGCCGATAAAGCCGAAGGCGGGACCGAAGGCGAAATTGCCCGAATGGATCAGCGGCGAGCCAAAGCTTTCGTCGGGAGCTTCGAATTCGAACTGGCTGTTGCGGGTGCGTGAGACGTCGACATACGGGCCGACGCCGAACTTGTCGGCGCCCGGCCAGGATGGTGACAGCTGCGGGCCGAGAATGACACGCGTGCGCCTCTCGCCGCCGGTATCGGTCTCCTGCGCTTGCGCCGGAACCGCAGGCGTTGCGAATGCGATGAAAAGGAGGGCGGCAGACTTGCGTTGATCGATCATGCGAAATCCTTGATGTTCCGCATGAAATCCCTGGGAAGAAGCTTTTGTTCCTAGACGGGCGACCAGCCGCTCGCTTCTTCGCTTTCGTCCTCGCCGGGTTCGGGATAGCCGATCGCCTCGAGCAGCCTGTCGAGCACCGCGGGTACGCCCGCGCCGCTCGCCCCCGACAGCGCCATCACCGGATGGCCGCTTTCGGCTTCGAGTTCGGCCGAGAGGGCGGCGACGAGCTCGTCGTCGAGCGTGTCGATCTTGTTCAGGGCGACGATCACCGGCTTGTCGACGAGATCGGCGCCATAGGCTTCGAGTTCGTCGCGGACGATGCGATAGCTGGTCGCGACATCTTCGTCGTTTGCATCGACCAGGTGGAGCAACACGCGGCAGCGCTCGATGTGGCCGAGGAAGCGGTCGCCGACGCCGGCGCCGTCGGCGGCGCCTTCGATCAGGCCCGGAATGTCGGCGACGACGAACTCATTCCCTTTGTGGCTGACGACGCCAAGCTGCGGGCGGAGTGTTGTGAAGGCATAGGCGCCGACCTTGGCCTGCGCATTGCTCACGCCGTTGATGAAGGTCGATTTGCCTGCGTTGGGCAGGCCGACGAGGCCGGCGTCGGCGAGCAGCTTCAGGCGCAGCCACACCCACATTTCCTCGCCCGGCCAGCCCGGGCCGTGCTGGCGCGGCGCACGGTTGGTCGATGTCTTGTAGCTGGCATTGCCGCGCCCGCCGTCGCCGCCGCGCAGGAAGACGATCCGTTCGCCTTCCTTGGTCAGGTCGGCGAGCACGCTGCGGTCCTCGTCATCGTCGAGGATCTGGGTGCCAATGGGCACCTGGATGACGAGGTCGGGGCCGCCCGCACCGGTGCGATCGCGGCCGGCACCGGGCGTGCCGCGTTTCGCCTTGAAATGCTGGGTGTAGCGAAAGTCGATCAGCGTGTTGAGGCCAGCGACGGCCTCGAAGACCAGGTCGCCGCCCTTGCCGCCGTTGCCACCGTCGGGGCCGCCATATTCGACATATTTTTCGCGTCGGAACGAGACGGCACCGGGGCCGCCGTCTCCCGACTTGATGAAAATCTTGGCTTGGTCGAGGAAATGCATGGCGGGGCCTTCAGGGCGGAAACGGGAAACTACACATCATGTCCCGGTCGTGTCGAGCGACGTCGAAACTGCCAGGGCAGTCGCGGCTCGATGCGAACGGAATGACGGGATCGGAGCGCCCTTAACGTCTAAACGCCGGAATTGCTAGCCCTGTGCCGGGGGCTTGCCGCCATGCTCGGCCCAGAATTTCGCAATCCGCCCGGTGATCAGCTCGGTCGCGAGCACGCGCGACGTGTCACGCGGCAGGTCGAGCGCCTCGGCCATCGGTCCGCCGAGCTGCGCGTCGCCCAAGGCCATCAGCACCAGCGCGAGCGTATCTTCGTGCATCAGGCGCTTTTCATGCGCGTCGGGTGCCATGCCGTCGATCAGTCGATGGATCGCATCGACGATCGGGTCGAGCGCATCGTCGTTGCCCGTTGCGGCCATCCACGTCGCGAGCGCGCCCGCGCCGCCTTCGTTGAAGGCGTCGAAGGCCAAGTCGACAATCTCGCGCACATTACGCTCGCCCGGCGCCGATTCGGCCATTTTCCGGCCGATCGTCGCGCACACGGTTTCGGCCTGATAGGCGGCGAGCGCCTTTTGCAGCCCCGCGGCGCTGCCGAAATGGTGGAGCAGGTTCGCATGGGTGCGGTCGATGCGCGCCGCGACGGCCTTCAGCGTCACCGCCGCCGGTCCCATTTCGATCAGGATGTGACGCGCGGCCTCGAGCGCCGCCGAACGGCTTTCCTCGGGACTCAGACGCTTCTTCACTATTGACATATATGTAAGTAAACCCTATTGCTGGCCCGTCTCCCCTTTTCGACGGTATGAGCCATATGTCCAGCCTTTCCCAGTCGCCGACGCCCGCCGATCTTTCGATTACGCCGCGCGACATGCGCTTTGGCCGCGACGACCGGCAGGGCCGCTGGTGGCTCAATGGCGATCCGATCGCATCGGCATTCCACACCGCGCTGTCGGTGACGTTCCCGCGCGGCGAGGCGATGTTCATCGAGGCGGTGAAGGCGCACCGCGACGGGGTCGACGAGAAATTGGCGCGCGAAATCCGCGCCTTCACCCAGCAGGAAGTGATCCACAGCCGCGAACATGTCGTCTTTAACAAGAAGGCGGCGGAGGCGGGCTATGACCTGTCGGAGCTCGAGGCCGACGTGAACCAGGTCCTCGACCTGATCAAGACGCGCCCGCAGATCGTCAACCTGATGGCGACGATCGCGCTCGAACATTATACCGCGATGATGGCAGCGATCATGTTGCGCGAGGACAGCATGTACGAAGGCGCCGAGCCCGAATGGGCGGCGTTGTGGAAATGGCATGCGGTCGAGGAAATCGAGCATAAGGGCGTCGCCTACGACACCTGGCTGCACGCGACGAAAGACTGGAGCCGCTTCAAGCGCTGGCGCGCGAAGTCGCTGATGATGCTGCTCGTCACCTCACGTTTCTGGCCGAAACGCGTAAAGGGGATGAAGGCGCTGCTCAAGCAGGACGGCCTGACCGGCTGGCGCGTCACTGCGCGCATCTGGTGGTATCTGCTCGGGACGCCCGGCATCCTGCGCAAGAGCTTCTTCCCGTGGCTTTCCTATTTCATGCCGGGTTTCCACCCGTGGAACCACGACGACCGCGTGCTGATCAAGAAATATGAAAGCGACTATGCCGACGCGATCATGCCAGCGCATTCGTCAGCGCCCGAACTGGTCGCAGCGGCCGCTTAGTCAGGGTGTCTCCGCGTCCACCGCGACCAGTTTTGCGGGCGCGATCCGGTAACCCCAGACGCACAGACCGAGCATGAACAGGTTCGACACGAGGTCGAGCGCCATCCAGCGCGTCATCACCGGCACCACGAAGACGAAATAATAGTTGAACCAGAAAAAGGGCAGCAGCGCCGCGCCGTAGATGGCGAAGGTGCTGCGCGTCCAGCGGCTGAACGCGATGAACAAGCCGCCGAGCACCGCCTGCGCGCCGAAGCAGCCGGTAAACAGCGCGCTCGTCGCGCTGAGATGCTGATACTCGGGACTGATCGAAAGCCGCTCGACCATATGCGGAAGGGTGAGGCACCACGCGCCAAGGATCAGGAAGGGAAGGGCGAGCAGGCGTTGCGGCCAGAGGGGTGTCAACATGGCCTTAACCTAACAGCGCCGCAATATTGCGCCAATAGCGGGCTGGACGCGGCGATGCCCGTCCCATAGGCTGAGCGTGTGGAGGGGACCATGCAGCCACAAATGACCGCCGCCGAGACAGTGCAGTTCGAGCTGCAACTCGCCGGGCTCGACTCACTACTGGAATTCGGGTGCGGCGGAAGCACGATGGTCGCGGCGCGGCAGGTGCGCCGGATCGTCAGCGTCGACAGCGACCCCGTTTGGCTGGGGAAGGTCCAGGCCGACATCGCGCGCGAGGTTGTTGAATTCAATCCGTTTCACGCCGACATCGGCCCCGTCGGCGAGCGGGGCTATCCGGTCGATGACAGCCGGATGCGCGACTGGCCGCGCTATCACACCCAGATATGGCGTCATGTGAACGGCAGCCCCGATGCGGTGTTGATCGACGGGCGCTTTCGCGTCGCCTGCCTGTTGCAGGCGATCATCCATTGCAAACCCGACTGCGTTTTCCTGTTTCATGATTTTCAGGATCGCCCGCACTATCACGCCGTGCTTCGCCATGTGGATGTGCTGGCGCGTGTCGACACGCTTGCGGTGCTGCGGGCGAGGCAGCAGGTCGACGGCACCGCGGTGCTGCACGACCTGTTCGACCATTATCTGATCCCCGATTGACCCGTTCGCCGGGGTTCGGCACATCGGCGCGATGTTTACATCACCTCCTGTCATCGAAACCGACCGCCTGCGCCTGCGTCCGGGGCGCCTGTCCGACAAGGATGTCCATATCGAAATGTGGGCCGACGAACGCGTCACGCGTTTCATCGGCGGCGAACCGCGCGCGCCCGACGTCAGTTGGGGCAAGTTCCTGAGCTCGGCCGGGCTGTGGCCGGTGATGGGCTTCGGTTACTGGGTGTTCGCCGACCGGGAAAGCGATGCGCTCGTCGGCATGGGCGGGCTCAGCTATTTCTGCCGCGGCATCCCCGAGCTCGAAGGCATGCCCGAGGCGGGCTGGGCGTTCGATGCCGATCATTGGGGCGCAGGCTATGCGACCGAGGCGATGACCGCGGCGCTCGGCTGGGCAGACGCGAACCTCGACGCCAGCGAAGTGCGCTGCATCATCGACCCGGGCAACGACGCATCGGAGCGCGTCTCGGCAAAGCTCGGCTTTCGCCGCATCGGCGAAAGCGACGCATTAGGGCATGTGGTCGCGATCTATTCCCGACCCAGGGGCGGTTAGGCCGCCTCGACCACCAGCACGCCGCCGTCGGCGCTGACGACGCGGACTTTCGCGCCTTCGGCCGTATCTGGGCCCCGGACCGGCCACTCGCCGTCGCCGACCTTGGCGCGGCCGCGGCCGTCCTCGATCGCCTTGGTCACCGTCAGCACTTCGCCGACGAGACGGCCGCCGCGCTGGTTGAGGTGCGGGTCGGTCGTCGTGATCGGGTTCGCCTTGAGCCAACGGCGCCCGCCATAGAGCGCGACGAACGACAGGACGGCGAAGATGCCGAGCTGGAGCGGGATGCTGAGCGGCACCACCCAGGCGATGACGCCGGTGGCGACCGCCGCGGCGCCGACCCAGATGAGGAAAAAGCCGGGCGCGACGATCTCGGCGGCGGCGAGCAGCACGCCGAGCGACAGCCACGCCCAATGTGGTTCCATGTTGGCCAGCCAATCGGGCATATCAGGCTCCCTTGCGTTCGAAGGCGTCCTTCGCGAGTTCGCCGATGCCTCCGAGCGTGCCGATCAACTGCGTCGCCTCGACCGGGAACAGGATCGTCTTGGCATTCGGGCTGGTCGCGAACTGGCTCACCGCCTCGACATATTTCTGCGCGATGAAGTAATTGATCGCCTGCGCATTGCCGCCGGCGATCGCGTCGGACACCATCTGCGTCGCCTTGGCTTCGGCTTCGGCTTCGCGTTCGCGGGCTTCGGCGTCGCGGAAGGCGGCTTCGCGGCGGCCTTCGGCCTGCAGGATCTGGCCCTGCTTCTCACCCTCGGCGCGCAAGATTTCCGACGCCCGCATGCCTTCGGCTTCGAGGATGTTCGCGCGCTTTTCGCGCTCGGCCTTCATCTGGCGCGCCATCGCGTTCGAGATGTCGGCGGGGGGGCGGATGTCCTTGATCTCGACGCGGGTGATCTTGACTCCCCATGGCGTCGTCGCATCGTCGACGACGTGCAGCAGGCGGAGGTTGATCTCGTCGCGCTTCGACAAAGTCTCGTCGAGGTCCATCGAGCCCATCACGGTACGCAGGTTCGTCGTCGTCAGGTTCATGATCGCAAGATAGAGGTCGCTGACCTCATAGGCGGCTTTGGCGGCGTCGAGCACCTGGAAGAAGACGACGCCGTCGACCGCGACCATCGCATTGTCCTTGGTGATGATTTCCTGACCGGGAATATCGAGCACCTGCTCCATCATGTTCACCTTGCGACCGACGCGGTCAAAGATCGGCATGATGAAGTTCAGCCCCGGCTGCGCGGTGTGCGTGTAGCGGCCGAACCGTTCGATCGTATAAGCATAGCCCTGCCGGACGGGCGTGAGCGCCCAGATCAGGAAGACAAGAGCCAGAACCACCAGCGCCAGTGCGAATTCCATCGATACTCCCCTCTCTGCAAAATAGACGTTTTGCAAACCCGCTTCCTTATTGCGGCAATGGCAGGGTTGCGCCACAGAAAAGCGCATGACCCCAAGTGACTATGCCCCCCGCTCGCTGCTCTATGTCCCGGGATCGAATGCGCGCGCGCTCGAAAAGGCGGCAGGGCTTGCCGCCGACATGCTGATCATCGATCTGGAGGATGCAGTGCCCGCCGACCGCAAGGCAGAGGCACGCGACGCGATGCGCGCCGCAGTGACGGCGGGCTTTCCAGGCAAGCGCGTCGCGGTGCGGGTGAATGCGACGGGGAGCACCGAGCAAGCCGATGATATCGCCGCGATTGCCGGGCTCGCGCTCGACGCCGTGGTGCTACCGAAGGTCGATGCACCGTCCGATCTCGATCCGCTGCGCGGGCTTGGCCTGCCGGTCTTCGCGATGATCGAGACGCCGACGGCGATCTATGCCGCGCGCGATATCGCGGCCGACCCGGTCGTCAGGGGCTTGGTTGCGGGGCTCAACGACCTCGCGCATGAACTGAAGCTGCCGGGCGGCATGGATCGCGGCGCGATGAGCCATGCGATCCAGATGATCGTCCTCGCGGCGCGCGCGGGCGGTGTGTGGGGCTTCGACGGGGTCTATAATGCGATCGACGATGCCGCGGGCTTCGCGGCCGAGGCCGCCGAGGGACGGCGGCTCGGTTTCGATGGCAAGACGCTGATCCACCCGTCGCAGGTCAATCCCTGCAACGCCGCCTTTGCGCCGTCTGCGCGCGAGATCGCCGCAGCCGAGGCGCTCGTCGCGGCAGCGACGGGCGGGGCGCAGCGCCACGACGGCCGGATGATCGAGGATATGCACGTCGCGGCGGCGCGGGCGCTGCTCGAACGCGCAGGGCGGGCCTGACGCCGTCGTTCGTCTTTCGACGAACGCGCCTTGCCCGGTCGCGGCGGAAATGCCATGCGGCGGCGCCATGAAAACCACCCGTTTCCACGCCGCCGTGGCGGCTATCGCCCTTCTTGCCATCGCTCCCGCTGCTTCGGCGGCGCCCGCCAAGAGCGATGCGCCGATCACCGAGGCCCAGCTCGCCGATCATATCAAGATCCTCGCGAGCGACGCGTTCGAAGGCCGCGCGCCGGGAACCGAGGGTGAGGATCGCACGATCGCCTATGTCGTCGGCGAATGGGCAAAGGCGGGGCTCGAAGCGGTTCCGGGCAGCACGACGCCCTGGCTCCAGCCGGTGCCCTTCGTCGAAACGCAGGCGCTGAGCGGCACCGCGAAGTTCAAGGTGAGCGGCCGCGATTTTGCGCTAGAGGATGACGGGATAATTCTGACCGGCCGCGATCCCTCGGTGTCGCTGACGGGCGTGCCCGCGGTCTTCGTCGGCTATGGCGTCGACGGCGCGGGCAAGGTCAATGCCGACGTCAGGGGCAAGCTTGCCATCATGCTGTTCGACAATGTGCCGTTCGGCGACAAGTTGCCGCGCTATCGCGAACGGCGTCAGTTGCTCGCCGATGCGGGCGCATCGGCCGTGCTGGTGATCGCGACCGACGCTGTGCCCTGGGCGCAGCTTCGCGAAACGGCCGCGAGCAAGGCGGTCCGCCTCGCGGGTGCCAAACAGGGCGCACCGGTGACCGGCTTCCTGTCGCTAGAAGCGGCGGATGCGCTGCTCAAGAAAGCGGGGCAGGACGGCGGCGCGGTGCGCGAGGCGGCGAAGTCGCCCGACTATAAGGGCATGGCGCTGCCGGTGATGGTCGATCTTGCGACGCAATCGGCGATCCGTCCCTTTGCCAGCAACAATATCATTGCGAAGCTTCCAGGCGCCAAGCCCGACGGCAAGGCGGTGCTGTTCCTCGGCCACTGGGACCATCTGGGTATCTGCGGGTCAGAGGGTGACGCCGACCGCATCTGCAACGGCGCGGTCGACAATGCGAGCGGCATTGCGGTGCTGATCGAGGTTGCGAAGCGGCTGGGGTCGGGCGCGCGTCCCGACCGCGACATTTATTTCATGGCGACGACTGCGGAAGAAAAGGGTTTGCTCGGCGCGCATTATTTCGCCGATCATCCGGTGGTGCCGCTGTCGGACATCACCGTCGCGCTCAATATCGATACGATCGCGATTTCGCCGCGCGGTACGCCGGTCGCGACGATCGGCCGCGGCAAGCCCGCTTATGACACGGTTGTGCGCGAGGCGGCGACGAAGCTTGGCCGCAAGCTCGACGAGGATGGCGAGGCCGATGCCTTCATCCAGCGACAGGACGGCTGGGCGCTCGGCGCCAAGGGCGTGACGTCGCTGATGGTCGGGGGCAGCTTTTCAGACATGAAGCTGCTCGAGGCTTTCCTCGAAAGCGATTATCACACCGCCGCCGACAATTTCTCCGACAAGATCCCGCTCGGCGGCGCGGCCGAGGACGCCGACCTGCATGTCGCGATCGGCCGGGCGTTCGCCGATACGAAGCGGTGGCCGGGTAAGTAAATCTTCAGATCGTCATTGCGAGCGAAGCGAAGCAATCCAGGGTAGCGTAACCGCCTTGGATTGCTTCGCTTCGCTCGCAATGACGAGGGAGCTTTAGGCCGCCTGTTTGGCGCGGTCGGCCATTTCCTGATTGAGCATTTCCGCCAGCAGGAACGCGAGTTCGAGCGACTGCCCCGCATTCAGGCGCGGGTCGCAATGCGTATGATAGCGATCGGCGAGATCCATCTGGGTCACGTCCATCGCGCCGCCGGTGCATTCGGTGACATTCTGGCCGGTCATTTCGATATGGATGCCGCCGCCGTGCGTGCCCTCGGCGCGGTGCACGGCAAAGAAGCCGCGCACTTCGGCGAGGATGCGTTCGAACGGGCGCGTCTTGTAGCCATTCGGCGTCTTGATGACATTGCCGTGCATCGGGTCGCACGACCAGACGACCGGGTGGCCCGATTCCTTCACGGCGCGCACCAGCTTGGGCAGATGCGCCTCGATCTTGTCGTGGCCGTAGCGCGTGATCAGCGTCATGCGGCCCGCGACATGGTTCGGGTTCAGCGTGTCGAGCAGGCGCAGCAGCACGTCGGGCTCGAGGCTCGGGCCGCACTTCATGCCGACCGGATTGCCGATACCGCGCAGGTATTCGATATGCGCCGAGCCTTCGAAGCGGGTGCGGTCGCCGACCCACAGGAAGTGGCCCGATGTGTCGTACCAGCCGCCGGTCAGGCTGTCCTGACGGGTGAGCGCCTGCTCATAGGGAAGCAGCAGCGCCTCGTGGCTGGTGTAGAAGCTGGTGCCCTTGATCTGCGGCACCGTTTCGGGTGTCACGCCGCACGCCTCCATGAAGGCCAAGGCTTCGGAAATGCGCGCCGCGGTTTCCTGATATTTCTTCGCCCACGGGCTGCGGTCCATGAAATCATGCGTCCAGGCGTTGACCTGGCGCAGGTTGGCATAGCCGCCGTTCGCGAAGGCGCGCAGCAGGTTCAGCGTTGCCGCCGACTGGTTATACGCCTTGACCATGCGCTGCGGGTCGGGCTCGCGGCCCGCTTCTTCGAACGCGATGTCGTTGATGATGTCGCCGCGGTAGCTTGGCAGCGACACGCCATCGATGTCTTCGAGGTCGGCCGAGCGCGGCTTGGCGAACTGGCCCGCCATGCGGCCGAGCTTCACCACCGGCATCTTCGATGCGAAGGTCAGCACGACCGCCATCTGGAGCAGTACGCGGAAGGTGTCGCGGATGTTGTTCGGATGGAATTCGGCAAAGCTCTCGGCGCAGTCGCCACCTTGAAGCAGGAACGCCTTGCCCTCGGCAACCTTGCCCAGTTCGGCGGTCAGATCACGCGCCTCGCCGGCAAACACCAGTGGCGGATAATTGCTGAGCTCGCGCTCCGCCGCGGCGAGCGCATCGGCGTCGCGATAGGTGGGGAGTTGGCGGGCCTCTTGCGAGCGCCAGCTATGCGGTTGCCAGTTTTTTGTCATCTGCCTGTCTTTTCGCGTTCGAATCGAGCGCCACATGGCGCCTATGCCGCGCGGAAGCAATGTTTCCGGCACGGCCAAACCCGAAAATTAGCATTATCGTGATATTTGCGCACCTATGCTTTTCTTGAGAGACCAAAACTGGTAGTTTATTACACGCTGCGGAAATGCGATTACCCTCGCGCGACCAAGGCTTTTGGCTATCGACAACGTTATACACCCGTTGACCCGAGGTTGGGTCTCGACGCGAAGCGATTGGCTATGGCGAATTTGGATTCCGCATGGTTTCTCTATGGGGCATTGTTGCTCCTGTTAGCGACGAGTTTTGTCGTGCGGATCGACTATGTCCGCATCGGGCTCGCCGCGGCGGCCTTGGTCGCTTTGCCGCTGGCCCTGTTTCGCGGGCCGGACGTCGGCTCCAGTCTGCTCGTGCTGGCTATCCTCGTCGTCAACATCGGGATTTTGGCGCGGCTGTGGCTGCGCGGTACAAAGGTGCACTTCTCGGCAGAAGAAGAGGAATTGCGTCGCCATCATTTTTCCGGCCTTGGCGCCCCCGCTGCGCGCGACCTGATCGATCAGGGGCACTGGATTTCGGCGCGGCGCGGCGAGGTGCTGATCCGCGAGAGTCAGGCGGCGCCCAGCCTCTTCTACCTCTCCGAGGGGCAGGCCGCGATCCTGCGCGACGGCACCGAGATCGGAAGGCTCTCCGACGGGGCGCTGATCGGCGAAGCCACGGTGCTCGACGGCGCGCACGCGACCGGGACGGTCACGCTCGCCAGCAACGCCCGGCTGTGGTTCGTCCCCGCCGCTGCATTGCGCGCCTATCTTGCGGCGAACCCCGGGATTGCCGGTGCGCTTCACGAGGGATTTGCGCGGGCGCTCCGCGGCAAGCTGGCCAGCGCGAACACGCGCATCGCCGAACGGTCGGCGATTTCTTGACCTTCGCCTTTCTCGGCCTCGAAACTGCAACCGGCGCCTGCTAGTCCTTTGGGCATGACGATGATTCTTTATGGCATTTCGAACTGCGACACGGTGAAAAAGGCGCGGCGCTGGCTCGACGAGCAGGGTGTCGCGTACCGCTTCCACGACGTGCGCAAGGATGGGCTCGACGCCGCGCGGCTCCAGAGCTGGATCGACGCGCTCGGTTGGGAAAGGCTGCTCAACAAGGCGGGAACGACCTTTCGCAAACTGCCCGATGCGCAGAAGGACGGGCTCGATGCCGCTGCTGCCAAAGCGCTGATGCTTGACCAGCCGGCAATGATCCGCCGCCCTGTCGTCGAGAGCGCGGATGCGATCAGCGTCGGCTTTTCGGCGGCCGACTGGCAGGTGCGATTTGCAGCATGATCCGGTCGCTTGTGGCCGTGCTGGCCGTGGTGCTGCTCGCCGGCTGCTCGGCTGACGCGGTGACGGCGCAGTCGACCCTTGATGGCAAGCCGCCGATCGTGATCGCGCATCGCGGCGCGTCGGGCGAGCGCCCCGAACATACGCTGGCGGCTTACAAGCTCGCGATCGAGCTTGGCGCCGATTATATCGAGCCCGACCTGGTGCTGACGAAGGACGGCATCCTCGTCGCGCGGCACGAGAATGAGATTTCGGAAACGACCGACGTCGCGGACCACCCCGAATTCGCGGGCCGCAAGGCGACGAAGACGATCGACGGACAAAAATTCACCGGCTGGTTCACCGAGGATTTTACGCTGGCGGAACTCAAGACGCTGCGCGCACGCGAGCGGCTACCGAAGCTGCGCAGCACCGAATATGACGGCCGGTATGAAATCCCGACCTTCGAGGAAATCCTGACCCTGCTCGCCGAAGTGAACAAGGGGCGTGAGACGCCCGTCGGCGTCTATCCCGAAACCAAGCACCCGAGCTATTTCGTGTCGATCGGGCTGCCGCATGAGGCGCCTTTGCTCGCGATGCTCGATCGCTTTGGATATCGCGGCCGCGCCGCGCCGGTGTTCATCCAGAGCTTCGAGGTCGGCAATCTGATGGACCTGCGTGCCAAGAGCGAGCTGCCTTTGATTCAGCTGATGGATGCGGAGGGCGGCCCCGCCGACCGGCCGGAGACCAGCTATGCCGCCATGACGTCGCCCGCGGGGCTGAAAATGATCGCCGGCTATGCCGACGGCATCGGCCCGAACAAGGCGCTGGTGATTCCGCGCGGCGCGCTCGGCCGGCTCGGCAAGCCGACCGAACTGGTGCATGACGCGCATGCGGCGGGGCTCAAGGTTCATCCCTGGACATTTCGCCGCGAAAACTATTTCCTGCCCCTCAATGACAAGGGCGGGGTCAATCCCGCGGCGCACGGCGACCTTGCCGGGGAAATCAGCGCCTATCTGAAAACGGGCATCGACGGCCTGTTCAGCGACAATCCGCGCGAAGCGGTGGCAACGGTGCGCAAGGAGAGCGGACAATGACCGAAAAAGCCTTGGGCCAGAGCGACCTGTCGATCCGGCCCTTCGTCCTCGGGGGCAATGTGTTCGGCATGACCGCTGGGCGCGAGGCGAGCTTCGCCGTGCTCGACCGCTTCGTCGAACGCGGCGGCGGGATGATCGACACCGCCGACGTCTATTCGGCGTGGGTTCCGGGCCACAAGGGCGGCGAGTCCGAAAGCATGATGGGCGCTTGGTTGAAGCAAAGCGGCGCGCGCGACAAGGTGCTGATCGCGACCAAGGTCGGGATGATGCCCGGCGGGCTCAAGCCCGACCGCATCCGCGACGCCGTGCAGGGCTCGCTCGACCGGCTCGGTACCGACGTCATCGATCTCTATTTCGCGCACAAGGACGATCCCGATGTGCCGCTGGGCGAAGTGCTCGGCGCCTTTGCCGAACTGGTCGATGCGGGGCTGGTGCGCGCGATCGGCGCGTCGAACTATTCGGCCGATCGGCTGGCCGAGGCGCTGCGCGTCTCCGACGACAAGGGCCTGCCGCGCTTCACCGCGATGCAGCCCGAACTCAACCTGCTCGACCGCGATCAATATGAAGGGGCGCTGCAACAGCTTTGCATCGACGAGGGGCTCGGCGTCGTCACCTATTTCAGCCTCGCCTCGGGCTATCTGTCCGGCAAATATCGTGGGCCCGACGACCTCGGCAAAAGCCCGCGCGGCGCGCGGGTCAAACCCTATCTGGAGGGCAAGGGCCCGGCGGTGCTTGCGGCGATGGACCGGATATCGGCGGAAACCGGCGCCACCCTGTCGCAGATCGCGCTCGCCTGGGTCGCGGCGCAGCCCGGCGTGACTGCGCCGATCGCCAGTGCAACGACCGTAGCGCAGCTCGACGAACTGCTCGGCAGCGTCGAGTTGCAGCTGAACGAAGAGCAACTCGCGGCGCTCAGCGCGGCCTGACGCTCCGCGCCGCGCTTTCATTGCGCCGTCACAAAAGGGGCTTTGGCGCTTTCGCCTTGCCGTTTTAGCCGCTAAACCCCCGCGCCATGTCCACACTCCCGAAAACGCTCACCTTCGACACGTCGACCAGCCGCGCCAACCCGACGCCGCAGCCGATGAAGCGTCTGACCGTGCCGCGTATCCGCCAGCGCAAGGGCGGCGAACCGCTCGTGATGCTTACCGCCTACACCGTCCGCATGGCGCAGCTGCTCGACCCGCATTGCGACATGCTGCTCGTCGGCGATTCGCTGGCGCAGGTGATCTACGGTCTGCCGCATACCGTCGGCGTCACGATGGAGATGATGGCGCTGCACGGCGCCGCCGTGGTTCGCGGCAGCTATCATGCCGCGGTGATCGTCGACATGCCGTTCGGCAGCTATGAGGGCAGCCCGCAGCAGGCGTTCGACAATGCCGCACGGTTGCTTAAGGAAACCGGCGCCGCGGCAGTGAAAGTCGAGGGTGGCAAGGTGCTCGCCCCGACGATCGAATTCCTCACCCAGCGCGGCATCCCGGTGATGGGCCATGTCGGGCTGACGCCGCAGGCGGTGAACATCCTCGGCGGCTATGGCGTGCGCGGCAAGAGCGAGGAAGAGGCGCGCTCGATCGTCGAAGATGCCGTCGCGGTCGCACAGGCCGGGGCTTTCTCGATCGTGATCGAGGGCGTGCTCGAATCGATTGCGATCGAGATCACGAACAAGGTCGATTGCCCGACGATCGGCATCGGCGCCTCGGCACAATGCGACGGTCAGGTGCTCGTCACCGACGACATGCTCGGCATGTTCGACCGCGTCCCGAAATTCGTGAAACGCTATCAGGATATGGCGGGCGTCGTCAGCGGTGCGGTCAAGGACTATGCCGAAGAAGTCAGGTCCCGTTCATTCCCGACCGAGGATCAGACCTACGCAGGTTGAAGCTTCGGCGATCCGCCAAAGTGAAACGCTTGGCGTTTTTCAGCGCCGTCGCTAAGGAAGCGGCCGGTGCCATGCGGAAAGCTTGGGCCAATATTGAGTTTATGGAGGTTTGATTGGCCCTGAGCCCGACGAATGACGCCGCGCTGTTGCAGGAAGTCGACGAAGCCGTCCGCAAGGACCGGCTCGATACGATCATGCAACGCTATGGCCGCTGGATCATCGGCGGAGTCCTCGCCGCCCTGCTGGCGTTCGGCGGTTATCTCTTCTGGAACCATCGGCAGGATGCCGCGCGCGGCGAGCAGGCCGAGCAATTGATCGCTGCGTTCGAAAAGCTCGGCACCAATCAGCCGCGCGCCGCAACGACCGACCTGGAGAAGCTCGCGGCCGAAGGCGACCCCGCCTATCGCGCGGTTGCGCAGATGCAGGAAGCCAACATCAAGGCGCAGACCGGCGACCTGAAAGCGGCGGCCGCTCTGATGGCGAAAGTTGCCGCCGACACCAAGCTCGACCAGGCGCTCCGCGATCTCGCGCTGATCCGCCAGACGGCGTTCGAATATGACACGCTGAAGCCCGAAGTGGTGATCGCGCGGATGAAGCCGATGGTCGATGCGAAGGATCCGGCGTCGAGCTGGTTCGCGAGCGCCGCCGAGCTCTCGGCGACCGCGCATTATCAGCTGGGCCAGTTCGACCAGGCCGGCGCCTTGTACGGCCGCATCGCCAAATTGCCCGACGTCACCAAGTCGCTGCAATCGCGCTCGGTGCAGATGGCGGGCATGCTCGGCGTCGACGCGGTTGCCGATCGGGCGGCCGAAAGCGCCGCAAAGGACCAAAAAGGCAGTGCTGCGCCGAAGGCAGCGGCAGCCGCAAAGACTGAGGAAGCCAATTAATATGCGGAAAGCGCGTTTCGGAATTTATGCGGCGCTGATCGCGCTGCCGCTCGCGGGCTGCGGTGTGCTGAAGGGCGACGGCGGGCCGAAGACGCCGACCGTCGGCGACCGCGTGTCGATCCTGTCGAACGACAACAGCGTCAAGGTCGATCCGGCCACCGCGTCGATCGCGGTAGTGCTGCCCGAACCGGCGGTTAACGCCGCGTGGGCGCAGTCGGGCGGCAACGCATCGAAATCGATGGGTCATCCGGCGCTCGCTGCGACGCGCACCAAGCTGTGGGAAGCGAATATCGCGGGCAGCACCAACAAGCAGCGGATCGCGGCCTCGCCGGTGATCGCCGACAACCGCCTGTTCGTCGTCGATACCGACGCTGTGGTTTCCGCCTTTGCCGCCGACACGGGCGCCAAATTGTGGAGCGCGGCGATCGGCAGCACGGGCAAGGATTTCAAGGCGTCGCTGTTCGGCGGCGGTGCCGGGGTCGACGGCAATGTCGTCTATGCGACGAGCGGCGTCGGCGACGTCGCAGCGCTCAATGTCGCCGACGGTTCGGTGATCTGGAAGGTGAAGCCGGCAGGTCCGCTGCGCGGCGCGCCGACGATCGCGTTCGGCGGCGTCTATGTCATCAGCCAGGACAATCAGATTTTCGCGCTCAATGCCGCCGATGGCGCGGTGCAGTGGCAGGCGACGGCGTCGGCAGAAGCCGGCAGCGTGTTCGGCGCCGCGTCGCCGGCCGCGGGGCAGGGGACGATCGTCGCCGGCTTCTCGTCGGGCGAGGTCCAGGCCTATCGTTACGAAAACGGCCGCGACCTGTGGGAAGACGCGCTCGCGCGCACCTCGATGGCGCTGTCGGTGTCGACGCTCACCGACGTCGATGCCGATCCGGTGGTCGACCGCGGCCGCGTCTTTGCCCTTGGGCAGGGCGGACGCATGGCGAGCTATGAGCTCGTCACCGGCCAGCGCAGCTGGGAAATCTCGATCGCGGGTATCTCGACGCCTTATGTGGTGGGCGAGTGGGTCTATGCGATGACCGACGACGGCAAGCTGCTGTGCGTCGCGCGCTCGAACGGCAAGGTGCGCTGGCTGCAGCAGCTCGCGCGCTTCCGCGTCGAAACCGAAAAGAAGAAGAAGGACCCGATCCGCTGGACCGGACCCATTCTCGCGGGTGGCCGGTTGATTTCGGTCAACAGCGAGGGAATATTGTCGGAATTTTCACCGACCGACGGATCTTTGCTGGGAACGACCGAATTCAAATCGTCGCTGTCGCAGAGCCCGGTGGTCGCGAACAATATCTTGTATGTCCTCGCGGACGACGGGCAGATCACGGCCTGGCGCTGACAAGCGTCCGGGCCGGGGCGGCCCGGTAGTAAAATAGGGATAAGTTTCATGTCGCGATTCGCGACGATTGCCATTGTCGGCCGGCCCAATGTGGGCAAATCGACACTGTTCAACCGGCTGGTCGGCAAGCGCCTTGCGCTCGTCGACGACCAGCCCGGGGTGACGCGCGACCGGCGCGAAGGCGACGGTCATCTCCTCGGGCTGGATTTCCGCATCGTCGATACCGCGGGTTTCGAGGATTATGACGCCGCGACGCTGCCCGGCCGGATGCGCGTGCAGACCGAAAAGGCGGTACGCGAGGCCGACGCCGCCTTGTTCATGATCGACGGCCGTGCGGGGGTAACCCCGCTCGACGAGGAAATTGCGCGCTGGCTGCGCAGCGAAGACACGCCGATCATCCTCGTCGTCAACAAGGCCGAGGGGAAGCAGGGCGAAAACGGCCTGATGGAGAGCTATTCGCTCGGCTTCGACAATCCGATCGCGCTCAGCGCGGAGCATGGCGAGGGCATCGTCGACCTGTTCGACGCGCTGCGCCCGATCGTCGACAGTTTCGATGCGGCGGCGTTCGAAGCGGTGCCGCCACGTGCCGAGGGCGACGAAGACGACGACGACGCGCCGCTCGGTCCGATGAAGCTCGCGATCGTCGGTCGCCCCAATGCGGGCAAGTCGACGCTGATCAACCGCATGATCGGCGAAGATCGCCTGATCACCGGGCCCGAAGCCGGCATCACGCGCGATTCGATCCGCGTCGACTGGCAATGGGAAAAAGACGGCGAGGTCCACGAGATCCAGCTGTTCGACACCGCGGGTATGCGCAAGCGTGCCAAGGTGGTCGAAAAGCTGGAAAAGCTGTCGGTCGCCGACGCGCTTCACGCGGTCGATTTCGCCGAAGTGGTCGTCCTGCTGCTCGATGCGACCAAGGGGCTTGAAGCCCAGGATCTGCACATCGCCGACCGGGTCCTGCAGGAAGGCCGCGCGCTGATCGTCGCGCTCAACAAATGGGACGTGGCCGAAGATCCCTCGTCGCTGTTCAACGGCGTGCGAGGCGCGCTCGAAGATGGCCTCAGTCAGGTCAAGGGTGTCCCGGTGCTCAGCATTTCGGGTGCGACGGGCAAGGGCATCGACACGCTGGTGCGCGTCGCGTTCGAACAGCGCGCGATCTGGACCAACCGCGTCTCGACCGCGAAGCTCAACCGCTGGTTCGAAAATGCGGTCGAGAATAATCCTCCGCCGGCGCCCGGCGGCAAGCGGATCAAGCTGCGCTATATTACGCAGGCGCGGACGCGGCCGCCGACCTTCGTCGTCTTCGGCACGCGGACTGACAGCCTGCCCGGCAGCTACACGCGCTATCTGGTCAACGGCATGCGCAAGGAACTGGGTTTCCAGGGCGTGCCGGTACGCCTCAATTTCCGCAATTCGCGCAATCCCTATGACGAATGAGGCGTCGACGCTGGTCGTCGATGCGCGCGGCATGCGCTGTCCCTGGCCCGCGCTGCGGCTCGCGCGGGCGATGCGCGATGTCGCCGACGTGCTGCTGATTGCCGACGACCCGCAGGCGGGGCGCGAAGTCGCGGCGCTGGCGGGCGAGCATGGCTGGTCGGTCGAAACTGACTCGGCGGCTGCCGACGAGGGCCGCTGGCGCGTCCGGCGCTGATCCAAAATGGGGCGGCTTACGCTCCAAGAGTCCTGACACCGTAACGTCTTTTTTACCGAACTTCGGCATGGACGGCTTGGGACCACGGCCGAATTTGAACACCAAGGGACGGAACATTGGACGAAATCCTGGTCGATTGGGATGAATTCCGCGCCACGCGCGCCCAACTGGGTGCGGCGTTTGTGCGGATTCTGGGATATTTTCGCGAAGACGGCACCAAATCGGTGGCCGCGATCGAAGAGGCGATGCGCGCGCGCGACGCGCGCGGCCTCGTCATGCCAGCGCACACGTTGAAAAGCGAAGCGCGGCAGTTCGGCGGCGAAAAGCTCGGCGCGCTCGCGGAGGATATCGAGGTTTTCGGCCGGCACTGTGTCGAAAGCCAGATCAGCCCGGAGGAATATCTGCCGCGCGTCGTCGAATTGCGCCGACTGTTCGAAGAAACGCTGACCGCGCTCGAACGCGAAGCCAATCCGCTCGTCCAGCGGCGCCCGACGGGTTTCGGCCGCGCCGTCGTCGGCTACTGAGCCGCCGCGACCTTCCGCATCGGTTGCAATTGCCAGCGCGACAGGCTGCGCCATAGCCATTCGAGCGGCCCATATTGGAAGCGTGCGAGCCAGGGTTTCGACCAGAGCAGCATTGCGGCCCACATGCCGAAGCAGAAAAGATAGAGCGCGGTACGCCCGACGCTGCCGAACAGGCCGATCCCATAGCCATAGAAGATTGACGTCATGACGATCGAGGTCGTGAGATAGTTGGTGAACGCCATGCGACCCGTCGCGGCGAGGCGCATCCGCACGCCATCGCTCGCGGCGGTCTGGATCAGCAGCATGATCAGCGCCGCCCAGCCGACCGTCATCGCGATGTCGAACGGCACCGACAGCGACAGCGACGCGCCAAAGGTCGACACCGCGCTGAAGCCGCTGGAATATTGATACCAGCCGAGGCCGACGAGCGGGGGGATACCGATGAGGAAGCCGGTCAGTGCCCATTTGCGATAGCGCGCTGCCGCCCATTCGCCCGTCAGCATATGCGATTTGAACAGCGCCATGCCGATGAGCATCAATCCCATGGTTTCGCACAGGAACATCAGCGCCGAAACGAAGGGCTCGCTCAGCCTCTCGCCCAGTTTTTCGGCGACGATGCCGCCGTAGCTGCCGAGGTGAAGCGTCACGTCTTTCGCATAGGTCGCCGCATTCGGGCCCATGTCGGCATTGAGCTGCGCAAGGTCGCCCTGCATTTGCGCGGCCGCTTCGACGGGCAGTTTACCCGCTTCCCCCAATGCGAACATCAACCAGCCGAAGGCAAGAAAGCCGATGCCGACGACAAGGAAAGCCCCGGCCCAGAGCAGGAGCCCCCGAACCGGCAGATTGCGGAATGCGAAGAGCAGCAGGCCGCAGATTGCATAGAGAAAGAGGATGTCGCCGAACCAGATGAAATAGAAATGGATCAGGCCGAAAATGGCGAGCCAGACCATGCGCGGATAATGGGCACCGGCGGCGCTGCGCCCGCTCGCGGCTGCGCTCTGGATCACGAGCAACGTGCTCGCGCCGAACAGCATCGAGAACAGGCCGCGCATCTTCGAATCGATGAAGACGAAATTGAAAAACCAGGTCGCGAGATCGAGATCGCCGATCGGCCCGCCCGCGAGCGGGTTCACATAGGCCGAAAAGGGCAGCGCGAAGGCGACGATGTTCATCGCCAATATGCCCATCACCGCAACGCCACGGATCGCGTCGAGGCTTTCGTATCGCGTCGATGCCATGGTCATGCCCGTTCCCCTTCGGCCGAAGGGCAAGGCGTATCGCGCGCGGCAAAATGCGTCGAGGGGTTTCGGCGCTAAACGGTTATTGACATCTATGTCAGTAATGCTATCTCGACATCATCACCTGATTCGAACGAGACCAGCCATGATCCCCACCATCTTCTCCCACCCCGACCGCCAGCCGCAGAAGTTCCGCCCGTTCAAGGCGTTCCAGCACTTCCGCAAGCTCATCGCGGACAAGGAAGACACCGAGCAGGTGTTCCACATCTTCGAGAATTTGCCGCGCAAGGGCTTCATGGACGATGCGCGCGCCTTCGTCGAAAGCGATTTCGGCCGGAAGCTGATGGAACGCGAACCCTATCTGCCCGACCTGCTCGACGACCATAGCTGGATCGACGCCCTGCCCGAAGGCACGGTCGGCCATGCCTATGTGACCTTCATGCGCCGCGAAGGCCTGTCGGCCGCGGGCCTTGTCGCCGAAGCCGACAAAATGGGCCGTCCAAAGTTCGACGACCAAGTGCAATGGTATTCGAACCGCCTGCGCGACACGCACGATCTGTTCCACATCCTGACCGGCTATGGCCGCGACGCGCTCGGCGAACAGTGCGTGCTCGGCTTCACCTATGGTCAGACGGGCAATTACGGCAATGCCTTCATCGCCTATGCCGGCGGCTATGAGGTGAAGCGCGGCGTCAAGAGCGACGCACCGGTGATGGGCGCGATCCGTCAGGGCCAGCGCCACGGCAAGGCGTCGAAGGCGATCATCGAACAGGACATCCGATCGCTGCTCGCCGAACCGCTCGAAGCCGCGCGCGCGCGGTTGGGGATCGGCAAGCCGACGCTGTATGAGGAAGCGCATCGCGCGTACCGCAACCGCGGGATCGATCCGTACAACTTCCTCGCGGCCAAGGCGGCGATGGCCTGACCTGCTCCCCGGCGAGAGCCGGGGGCCAGCTAATCCAGCTTCGCGATCAGCGCCTGCGCGGCCGCGGGGTTGCGGACCTTCGCGCCCGATATGAAGAAGATATAGACGTCGCGGTCGCCCTTGGCCCAGTCGCGGGCCTGCTTCGCCCACTTATCCAGCGCCTTGGCATCATAGCCGGTTTCGACATCCTCTTGGCTGCGCTGCAGCCGCGCGTAGGTGAAATCGGCGGTCTGTTCGTCGATGCAGGGGAATTCATCGCTGTCGGCGAAGACGATGGCCATGTTCCGCTCGCGTACCATGTCGACGAACGCCGGATCGCGGAAGCTTTCATCGCGCACCTCGATCGCGTGGCGCAGCGGGAGGCCGTCCTGGCTGTCGGGCAGCAGGTCGAGGAAACCCGCAAAATCGTCGCGGTCGAATTTCTTTGTCGCCATGAACTGCCAGTGGATCGGGCCAAGCCGGTTGCCGAGTCGCGTCAGCCCCTGCGTCAGGAATTTCTCGATCGACGCTGCGCCGTCTTTCAGCACCTTGCGGTTCGTCGTGAAGCGTGATGCCTTGACGCTGAACTTGAAGCCGTCGGGCACCGCAGCTGCCCAATTGGCAAAAGTCTCGGGCTTCTGGCTGCCATAATAAGTGCCGTTGATCTCGATGCCGGTCAGATGCTGGCCGGCATATTCGAGCTCGCGCTTGTGCGCGAGACCGGCGGGGTAAAAGGGGCCGCGCCACGGTTCGAAGGTCCAGCCACCGACTCCGACATAGATGCTCATCGGCCCCTCACTTTCCGGAAGATTATGCGAGCGCCGCGTCGGCCCCCATCAGGTTCGGGAAGAAACCTTCATGCGCCGCGCGCAGCTCGGCGAGCGTCACCTGATGGTCGCTGCCCTCGAGTTCGAAGACGATGCGGTCCTTGATCGTGCGGCCGACGGGGTCGACCGGGACGTCGGCACGGCCCGCGGCATCGAGGAAGTCGGCGAGGCAGGTGTCGCAGACGGTGACCAGATACAGCCCCTGATCCTCGCCGAAGAAGCTTTCGGCGACGCCAAACGGCTGTTCTTCGCTGATCAGCACGCCGATGTTCGACTTCAGCGCCATTTCGGCGAGCGTCACCGCCATGCCGCCGTCGGAGACGTCGTGACAAGCGGTGATCCAGCCGGCGTTGATCGCGCCGCGAATGAAATCGCCGGTGCGCTTTTCGCAGCGGAGGTTCACCTCGGGCGGCGGGCCGTCTTCGCGGCCGTGGATTTCGCGGAGCCACACCGACTGGCCAAGGTGGCCCGCGCGTTCGCCGACCGCGAGGACGATGTCGCCGGTGCGCTTGAAGCCGATGCCGACCGCCTTGTTCAGATCCTCGATCACGCCGACGCCGCCGATCGCGGGGGTCGGCAGGATCGCGCTGCCGCCGCCGGTCGCCTTGCTCTCGTTATAGAGGCTGACGTTGCCCGACACGATCGGATAGTTGAGCGCGATACAGGCCTGCGCCATGCCGTCGAGGCAGCCGACGATCTGGCCCATGATTTCGGGGCGCTGCGGGTTGGCGAAGTTCAGGCAGTTGGTGATCGCGAGCGGCGTCGCGCCGACCGCGCTGATGTTACGCCAGGTTTCGGCGACCGCCTGCTTGCCGCCCTCGACCGGGTCGGCGTAGCAATAGCGCGGCGTGCAGTCGGTGCTCATCGCGAGTGCGCGGTTGGTGCCGTGGATGCGGACGAGCGCGGCGTCGCCGCCGGTCTGCACCGTGTCGGCGCCAACCTGGCTGTCATATTGCTCCCAGATCCAGCGGCGGCTGGCGATATCGGGGGTGCCCATCAACGTTTTGAGGTCGGCGGCGACGTCCTTCGTCTCGGGGACGTTGGTCAGCGCGGCCTGCTTCGGCGTCGGAACATGCGGGCGGTCATAAAGCGGCGCGTCGTCGGCGAGCGGCGCGAGCGGGATGTCGCAGACGATCTCGCCGTGATGTTCGAGCACCATGCGGCCGGTGTCGGTGACGGTGCCGATGACCGCGAAGTCGAGTTCCCATTTGTGGAAGATCGCGGCGGCGAAATCCTCGCGGCCGGGCTTCAGCACCATGAGCATGCGTTCCTGCGATTCGGACAGCATCATCTCGTAAGCCGTCATGCCGGTTTCGCGCTGCGGCACATCGTCCATCTTGAGGTGGAGGCCGACGCCGCCCTTCGACGCCATTTCGACCGACGAGCTGGTGAGGCCCGCGGCACCCATGTCCTGGATCGCGACGATCGCGTCCGACGCCATCAGTTCGAGGCACGCCTCGATCAGCAATTTTTCGGTAAAGGGATCGCCGACTTGCACCGTCGGGCGCTTTTCCTCGGCATCCTCGCCGAAGTCGGCCGACGCCATGGTCGCGCCGTGGATGCCGTCGCGGCCGGTCTTCGACCCGACATAGACGATCGGATTGCCGACACCGCTCGCGGCCGAATAGAAGATCTTGTCCTGCTCGGCGACGCCGACAGTCATCGCGTTGACGAGGATGTTGCCGTCATAGGCTTTGTGGAAATTGACCTCGCCGCCGACCGTGGGGACGCCGACGCAATTGCCGTAACCGCCAATGCCGTGGACGACGCCCGAGATGAGATGCTTCATCTTCGGATGGTCGGGACGGCCGAAACGCAGCGCGTTGAGGTTCGCGACGGGGCGCGCGCCCATCGTGAAGACGTCGCGCAAAATGCCGCCGACTCCGGTCGCCGCGCCCTGATAAGGTTCGATGTACGACGGGTGGTTGTGGCTCTCCATCTTGAAGATCGCCGCGAGCTTCTTGCCGTCCGCGCCTTCGCCGATGTCGATGACGCCAGCATTTTCGCCGGGGCCGCAGATCACCCAAGGGGCTTCGGTCGGCAATTTCTTGAGGTGAAGGCGCGAGCTTTTATAGCTGCAATGCTCGGACCACATGACCGAGAAGATGCCGAGTTCGACAAGGTTCGGCTCGCGCCCGAGCGCGTGCAGGACGCGATCATATTCTTCCGGAGACAGGCCGTGTTCGGCAACGATCTCGGGGGTGATGACGGAGGCGGGCGCGGTTGCTGTCTGAGTCATGGCGCGCCTTTAGCCTCACACACTCAAAACGAACAGACCCCATGATGCGAAAACATCATGGGGTCTGCGGTCGGAGAGCGGGATTAGCGCGAGGCGAGCGTGGCCGTCTCGATCTTGAGCGGCTGGACGTCGCGCAGTGCGAAGCTGACCTGCTGCGAGCCGACGGTGCCGCGGACGCGATGCTGGCCGACGCGGAGCGTGAACGGCTTGCCGGTGCGTTCCTCGACGCCGCTGATGACGCGCGTGTCGCCAACCTGCGTGACGCTATAGCTGTAGGTGCTGCCCCCATGCTCGAAGCGGTTGGTCGGCGCATCCTTCGCAAAAGCGATCGACGGCGCCAGCGCGAGCAGGCCGAGGGTGGGGAGAATGAATTTTTTCATGATGCAAGTCCTTGTCTAGCGAACAAAACTTGCCTTCGAGCCCCTCTCTTCTTGTGCGGTGCAACATGACTGGCCCGCGATGAGCGAGCAATTGCAAAAAACAGAACCGCTATTGCGCGGGGTGAGGGGGATCAGGCCGCGCGCGGCACCCATGCCAGCACGAACCATGCGGCTGCCCCCGCAGCGAAACCCGTCGCAGCGGTGCCCCATGCGATGTCGAGCACAGTCACCTTGGTCGACCAGATCTTCATCGTGGCGTGATTGGTAAGATCATAGGTCATGTAGCAGAAGAAGCCGAAGAGCGCCCCCCACTGCGCCGCGACTTGCCACTTGCCCGCCGCCAACGCCGGCGCGACTGCGAAGATCTGGATGCCGAGCATATAGAGCGCGTAGAAGATCAGCGCGGGCGCCGGGCGCCACCCGTCCATCAATAGCGCACCAATCTCGGGGCGGTAGATTTTCGCCACCATCATGCGGAGCCATAGCGCATCGATGATGCCGAAAATGATGGCCGTGGCGGCGTAGCTGGCAACAAGCTGCAGGTTCATGGCATGGCTCCGGCGGCGCGAAGATGACGACTGGCGCCGGCCCAGGCCGCCGTTCCCGCGAGCAACGCATAGGCGAAGAGCATCGTTGCCGGGACCGCGAGCGAATAGACCGGCTCTTTCGGCCCGAACCAGTCGACCGCTTGGGCAAAGACGAGCAGCGCGGCGAGTGTCCAGATCCGCCGGTTGCTCCCCGCGGTTTCGGTGCGCCGCATATAATAGAGGAACGCCCCGCCGATCAGCAGGGCCTCGAGCGGCATCGCGATCAACGGGTGATTCCAGAGCCCGAAACCAAACTTGGGCGGCACGCCATAGAGCGTCAGATCGGGAATATGGACGGCGAGGTCGATGAACCAGTGCGACACCACGACCAGCGCGGCGCCGATCGCGGCCTCCTTCCTTTTGGTCGCGAACCAGACGACCACGCCGAAAATCTTCGCCCAGATCAGCGCGCCGAGCAGGCTGTGCGTGTAGGGCATATGATGGAGGTCCATCGGGTTCATCGCTGTGATGCCGGGGACGATCCGCATCGCCTCGATCCCCGGGATCAGCAGCGCGGCGAAGCCGATGTCGACGAGCTGCGCGGCGACGAACAATGTCCCGAGACCGGCGGCCCTTGGACGGGCGGCGGCGATCAGCGCCGGGGCGAAATGGCCGATGAACATGGCGCGAGGCTATAGGGCAAAATCACCACGTCAAGCTTGACCGGACGGGGGCGAAGGGGCCAAAGCAGGGCCATGACGGACACCCCCGATACCGCTGCCACCGCCAACATCGCTTCCCTGTCGTTCGAGGCCGCGATGGGCGAACTCGAAACGATCGTACGGCGCCTCGAAAGCGGTGATGTCAGCCTCGAGGAATCGGTGGCGCTTTACGAGCGCGGCCATGCACTGCGCGGCCATTGCGAGGCGCGGCTCGCCGCGGCGCAGGCGCGGATCGAACAGGTCAGCCTCGGTGCCGACGGCCGGCCGGCGGGAACCACCCCCTTCGGCGAAAGCTGAGCCATCATGGCGTCGGTCGACAGCGAAGTTTCGCGCGGCACGCAATTGCTCCTGTCCACGCAGGCCGATGTCGTCGCGGGCATCGACCGCCTGTTCGACCAATTGTTGCGCGTACCCGCCGACCCGCGCGGTCCGCTGTATGAAGCGATGCGCCACGCAGCGATTGCCGGCGGCAAGCGGCTACGTCCGCTGCTGGTGCGCGCCGCTGGCGACCTGTTCCACGTCGATCGCGCGCTGACTTTACGCGTCGGCGCTGCGGTCGAGGCGATGCACGTCTATTCGCTGATCCACGACGACCTGCCGTGCATGGACGATGACGATATGCGCCGCGGCAAGCCGACGGTGCACAAGGCGTATAATGAGGCGACCGCGGTGCTCGCGGGCGATTCGCTCCATGCGCTCGCGTTCGAATGGCTGTGCGACCCGGTGACGAGCGCCGATCCGTTCGTGCGCGGCGAGCTCTGCTGTGAACTTGCACGCGCCGCGGGTCCGGCGGGCATGGCGGGCGGGCAGATGATGGACCTTGCCGCCGAGACGTCGAATTTCGACCTGCCGACGGTGACGCGGCTCCAGCAACTAAAGACCGGCGCGCTGATCGCTTTTTCGGTCGAGGCGGGCGCGATCCTCGCGCGCATCCCGCCCGAAGGCCGCGCGCCGCTGCGCGCCTATTCGCGCGATATCGGCCTCGCGTTCCAGATCGCCGACGACATCATGGACATCGAAGGCGACGAGGCGCTCGCGGGCAAGGCCCTGCACAAGGATGACGCGGCGGGCAAGGCGACCTTCGTCACGCTGATGGGGCTTGAGCGCGCACGCGAACAGGCGACCGTACTTGTCGAGCAAGCGATCGGGCATCTTGCGAATTTCGGCGACGAGGCGGCGTTGCTGCGCGCGATCGCCCGTTATGTGGTGGAAAGGGACCGTTGATGCGCATTGGGGTCTATCCCGGAACCTTCGACCCGATCACGCTCGGCCATATGGATATCATCCGCCGCGGCGCGAAGTTCGTCGACCGGTTGATCATCGGGGTGACCACCAATATCGCGAAATCGCCTCTGTTCGACGACGATGAGCGGATCGCGATGGTAAAGGCCGAAGTGGCGGGGATCGACGGAGATATCGAGGTCGTCGGGTTCAATTCGCTGCTGATGGATTTTGCTGACGCGCAGGGCGCGTCGATCATCGTCCGCGGTATTCGCGGTGTCACCGATTTCGAATATGAGTACCAGCTGACAGGCATGAACCGCCAGCTCAACGACCGCGTCGAAACGGTCTTTCTGATGGCCGACGTCAGTCTTCAGCCGATCGCGTCGCGGCTGGTCAAGGAAATCGCGATCTTCGGCGGCGACATCCATAAATTCGTGACGCCTACGGTGCGCGACGCCGTCGTCGCGCGCATCGCCGAGCGGGGCCTCCTCCAGGGCGAGCGCTGATACCGATCATTGAGCGTTCAGCTTTTTCCCGCTAGGGCGCGCCATTGGGGCGCAAATCCTGTTACATTCTAAAGGCCGATCCAGCATGAAATCATCCTTCCGCCCCTTGGTACTTACGGCGATGGCGTTCGGTCTTACGGCTTCGGCCGTCGCGCAGGATGCGCCGCCCGCACCGGGGCCGAACCCCGAGCAAAGCGAGCCCGCGCCGCCGGTGGAAACGCCTGCGCCGGCACCGGTCGAAACGCCGACCGCACCCGCGCCCGCAGCGGCAGAGGGAACGCCGGCAACTGCCGCGCCGACGGTGCCCGCGATGACCCCCGACCAATATATCAACGTCCCCGAATATATGCTCAACATCGATCTTTCGACGGGCGGCCGGATCGTGATCCAGCTCTATCCCAATGTTGCGCCGAACCATGTCGAGCGGATCAAGCAACTCGCGCGCGCGGGCTTTTACGACGGGGTCAAGTTCCACCGCGTGATCGACGGCTTCATGGCGCAGACGGGCGATCCGACCGCGACGGGGCAGGGCGGGTCGCAGCTTCCCGACATCAAGGCCGAATTCAATCCGACCCCGCATCTGCGCGGCACGCTGTCGATGGCGCGCGCCGAGAGCGAGGACAGCGCGAACAGCCAGTTCTTCATCATGCTCCAGCCGCGTTTCAGCCTCGATCGCCGCTACACCGCGTTCGGCCGCGTGATTTCGGGCATGCAATATGTCGACGCGATCCATAAGGGCGAGCCGCCCGAAGTGATGTCGCGCATGGTGCAGGTGTCGGTCGCCGCCGACAACAAGCCGATGCCGCCCGCGTCGATGCTCACCGAAACGGTGCCTGCTCCGGCAGCGCCCGCCGTGACGGTCGACGAGCTCAACGCGCCGATCAAGCAGTAAGCGCGGGGACGCGCGTCAAGACCATGCGCGTCGACGCTTTTGATTTCGCTCTCCCCAATGAGCGTATCGCGCTCCGCCCGGCGCGGCCGCGCGACGCGGCGCGGATGCTCGTGGTCGATGGCGGTGAGATCATCGACGCGGGCGTTGCCGACCTGCCGGCCTGGCTGCGTCACGGCGACTGCCTGGTCTTCAACGACACGCGTGTCATTCCCGCGCAGCTCGAAGGGCGGCGCGGCGACGCAAAGATCGGGGCGACGCTCCACAAGCGCATCGATCTCCGCCGCTGGCAGGCGTTCGTGCGCAACGCCAAGCGGCTGCGCGTCGGCGAGACGGTCGATTTCGGGTCAGGCGTCGAGGCGCTCGCCGAGGAGCGGCTGACCGATGGCAGCTTCATCCTCGCCTTCGCGGGCGACGAGCCTGTCGAACTGCTGCTCGAGCGCGCGGGCACGATGCCTTTGCCGCCCTATATCGCGGGCAAGCGTCCCACCGACGAAGACGATCGCAGCGATTATCAGACGATGTTCGCGCGCGAAGACGGCGCCGTCGCGGCGCCCACCGCGGCGCTGCACTTCACGCCGAAGCTGCTTGAGGCGCTCGCCGCCGCGGGTATTGTTACCGAGACGCTGACGCTGCACGTCGGCGCGGGCACTTTCCTGCCGGTGAAGGCCGACGATACCGAAGACCATGTCATGCACGCCGAATGGGGCCGCATCGACGCCGATACGGCAGAGCGGCTCAACGCTGTGCGCGCCGGGGGCGGCCGCGTGATCGCGGTCGGCACCACCAGCCTGCGGCTGCTCGAAAGCGCGGCGCAGGACGACGGCATCATCGCGCCCTTCGCGGGCGACACCGCAATCTTCATCACCCCCGGCTATCGCTTCAAGGCGATCGACGGGCTGATGACCAATTTTCACCTGCCGCGCTCGACGCTCTTCATGCTGGTCAGCGCGCTGATGGGATTGGAGACGATGCAGGCCGCATACGCCCATGCCATCGAAAACGACTATCGCTTCTATAGCTATGGTGACGCGAGCCTCTTGCTGCCGTCAAGGTGAGCCGGGCAGAGCTTTAATATTCGATCGCGATTTTGACGTTGGCCGGCTCGACGCCCGCCAGCGCGGCGATCTCTTCCTTGCTCGACTCGACCAGCGCGCGAACTTCCTCCGCCGTCCCCGGTGAACCCGCGGCATGGGTACGCGCAGGCGTATCGCCGGCGAGCAGCTCCTGTTCCGAAATGCCGAGGGCCTCGGCGAGCGCGGGCAGGTTGCTGCGCCGCGGGACGGTCTTGCCGCTTTCCCACGCCCAGATGCTTGGCCGGCTGAACCCCGTGCGGACAGAAAGCGCCGCGCGGCTGAGCCCGCGTTCTTTGCGGAGCCGGAGCAGGCGCTGCGCCAACATCTCGTCGCCATCGGGAGCCCGCGCCGGGTCGACATCGCCCGGAAGCGGATTGCGGAGCTGCGCCGCGCTGAGCGCCGCGCGCGACAGCGGCCGATCGAAGCGGCAGCCAGCCAGCGCTTCGCTGCGCCACACGATGGTGGCGGCGCTATCGGACGCCTCGGGCAGAGCCACGGTCAGTCGCTGGCCGATCGCGAGGTCGGTTGCGGTTTCGATCAGCATGCCGGTCGCGGACAGATTGTGGATGACCACCATCGTGCCCTCGCTGCCATCGAGCGATCCGGGCGCCTCGAACCGCATATGCATGCGGGCAGCGCCGCGCTGGGCGTCGGCGGTCTGTTGTTCTTCGATCATCGCATGAATGGGCATCGTCCAGCCCTATGCGCGGCGATCGGTTGTCGAGTGGTTAATGGCGGGAAACGCATCGCGGGCCCATGCGCCGCGTGATGGGCGGCAACAAGGGTCGTGCATTGCCCTTGGGCCGAACTGTGCGCGGCTTGCGGCGGGTGAATCGGCGAACTGCCCGTGGATTTGCCGCAGATTTCCTGATGCAGGTTAACTTTCAACCGATTTTTATGTTAAGATTTAACAGAGCGCTGTCCCGATTCTGAACGCCCCTCACTCGGCTGGCCGCATTGCTGCTTGGCGGTTAACCCTTGGCAGGCGCCGGAAATAGCCAATTATTGTTGGACTTGCGCAAGGTCGCCGATGCTCAATTTGGCACGTGGCCAAATTGGGGGTGCTAAGTCCGCTTAATTTAGGTACTAAGTTTTTATTAACAGACGGGTTGATGAGTCGGGTCGCGGCTCATCGGGCACGGGGGTGCCGAGGGTCAACCGCAAAGCGGAGCCTGAAACCGTCCGGATTTTTGGGGGTTCGCGTCATGAAGTTCGTGATTTTTGCGCTTGCCGCGGCGGCCTTTGCTGTGCCCGCGAACGCAGAAGAAATCCGGAACGTCAAATCGCTCGATATCTCGGTGAGCGGGTCTGTCCGGCAGCATTGCGCGATCGGCAGCATCGGAAACATGGACTTCGGCAATCTCGAGCGCCGCGGTCTGGGCGTCGAAACGCAGGTGGCGCTCGATTGCAATGTTCCTTTTACAATGACAATCAAGGGCGCTCGCGGTGGCCTCACGCATACCACGATGCCCAGCGGACAGGGCCCGTATAGCGGCGTGCTGCCGTACAGCCTCGCTGTCGAAATGCCGGTCCGCTACCCGGCGCAGCAGATCATCAGCCGTTCGTTCAACAGCCGTCAGCTCCTCTCCGGCGGCGTGATTTCCAGCAATGGCGGCATCGCAACCGACGGCATGCGTCTGTCGGTCGAACTCGGTCAGCCCTCGGGAGAGGCTGGGCTGCTCGCGGGCGAGTATTCGGAGACGATTACGATCACCGTGGCCACGATTTGAGAATTTGAAGAATTCGCCTGCGGCCTTCGTCGCGGGCGGAATTAGACCGGAAGGGTAGGCACCGATGTCCTCCCGGTTTCTCCGACCAGCCGGTGCAAAAGATGCCTTCGTCCGTGGTTTCGGGCGGCGGCGACAAAATAGAGGGAAGAAGATTATGAAGAAGATTCTTACCGGCGCGATTGCCGCCATCGCACTCATCGGCGCTGCTTCGCCGGCTGCTGCTCAGACCGACGTCGTTCAATATGCCGGCATTCCGTTCGTCGGCACGATCAACGGTTCGAGCCTGAATGGCGGCGCAGAGGTGTCGCTCCTTCTCGGCATCGGCACGCGCTACACCGCCAACGCCAGCGCTTCGGGCAATGTCGGCACCGTCGGCAACGTCAACGTCGCGTTCAACCTGTCGGGCACGGTGAGCAAGGATTGCTCGTTCTACGCCGGCAACAACGCGAGCGCGACCAACCTGAACTTCGGCACGATCGGCATCCAGGCCGGTAACAATGTCAACGTCAGCGATGCGTTCGAAATGACTGGCCCGGCTGTGGCTCTCGTGACCTCGGCGACCGCCGGTTGCAACTTCAGCAACACCGTCAAGATCGAAAAGAGCAGCGCTTCGGGCATGGTCAACACCAACCCGAGCCTGTCGTATGACAGCAGCCAGTTCCAGGCGAACATCCCCTACCGCGTCGATGCGGTTTGGACGGGTGTTGCCAATGGTGCGGGCGCCGTTAACGGATCGACTCAGCCGCTCGCCGTTTCGACCACCCAGCTCAGCAACTCCATCGCGCAGGGCGCATGGCGTTCGGGCATGGTCCTGACCTTCACCGCTCCGGTCGCCGCCAAGGCGCTCGTCGCGGGCCAGTATGAAGGTACGACCAACCTGACGCTGACCGCCGCTCTCTAAGAGCAAGCGGTAAATCTAGGGAAGGGGAAAGAGCGATCTTTCCCCTTTCTTTATGTATCAATGCAATTATCCAGCCTTTCGCGGGGAATGGGGGAAACATGTCGATGATGTTCGCGCTGAGGCGCCAATGGCGGGCTATGCTCGCGATTCTGGCGGCGATCTTCATATTTGTTCCCTCGGTACTCGCGATGCGCGTGACGCCCATGGTCCTCGAAATCGATTCGCGCGGCGCAAACGCATCAGCACGAATAGAGGTGCAGAATATCAACAAGGGCAATATGCCCTATCAGGTTCGGATCCTGCACGTTGAATTCGGCAAAGACGGCAGCATCATCGAAACGCCGGCAGACGATAAATTCCTTGTCTTTCCGCCGCAGGGCGCCCTGCCGCCGAGCGGACGCCAAGTGATCCGCCTGCAATGGGTCGGCGACGCTGAAATCGCGAGCTCGCAAGCTTATTATGTCGCCGTCGAGCAACTTCCCGTGCCTCTCGAGCCGGGGTCGCAGGACGGCCTGGAAGCGCAGGTGCAGGTGCTTTACAATATGCGCGCGCTGCTCGTTGTCGCGCCTCCCGGTGCGAAGCCGGATGTCAGTCCGGCGTCCGCTCGCCAGCTGAATTATCAGCCTCCGGCGCTGCCGGGGGCAACCGATCTGCCGCCGATGCAGGACGGGGTCGAGATCACGCTCAGCAACGCAGGGCGCCGTCACGCCATGATGTCGAATTTCGGCTGGCGGCTCGAGGGCAAGGATCGCGAGGGAAAATATCTTCGCGTCGATGTCTCCTCCGACGAGCTGATGCAGGCCATCGGCACCGGCTATGTTCCCGCGCTAGGCGAGCGGAGCTTTCGCCTTCCCATACCGGGTTTCGGACCTGAACCGATCAAGACGACCTTTATCCAGTGAGGGTTGCCAGGTTTCTTGGTTCGGTTGCGCTGTCCGCGATCTGGACGGCTGGCGCGACCGCGCAGGTATCGATTCCCTTGCCGCCGAAGCCTCCGGCGGCGGGGTCGCAGACTCCCATTCCGCTTCCCGGCGGGCCGCCACCGGAGCCGACGCCAGCGCCCATCACGTCGCCGCTGGTCCCGCAATTGCCCGTCGGTTCGAACGGTCGGCCCGATATCAACCCGTACAATCGCGACATCGACATGACGGCGCCGCTGACGTTTCTGAACAAAACGCTCGGCGATATTCCGATGCGGCTGACGGCCGACGATCGTTTCCTGCTCGACGCCGCGGTTTTCGTCAGCCTGATGAAGCCGGTCCTCAACGATGAGGCGCAGGCATCGCTCGCTGGCCGCCTGCAGGGACTCGAACAATTTGGTCCGGACGATCTCGATCGCACCGGAGTCCAATTAACCTATGATCCCAGCACGCTTGCCGTGGTGGTCGTGCAGGTCGATCCTGACCAGCGTTCGGTCGAAGATCTGTTCGCTCCGCCGCGAGCTGACATGAACGACGTCTCGTTGCAACCGGCGGGGTTTTCGGCGTTCCTGAATCTCAACGTCATCGGAACGCATGTCTGGGAAGCAAGAGAACGCCAGCCCCCGACGGTCAATTTTGACGGTGCGATACGGCTTGGCCGTTTCGTGTTCGAAGGCGACGCACAGGTTGGCGAGCGCGTCGGCCTGAGCGACAGCAAATACCGCTTCACGCGCAACTATGCGCGGATCGTCTTTGACGAGCCGGAGGATTATCGTCGCTGGTATCTGGGCGATCTCGATACCGAAACGCGCGGGCTGCAATCCTATGTCCAGATGGGCGGTCTCGGGGTTTTGCGTCAGCGCCGCCGCTTCAATACATTTCGCTCCGCCGTGCTGCAGGCCGATCGCCAACTCGTGGTGCAACGCGAATCGACCGTGCGCTTCCTGCGCAACGGTGCCCTGTACCGCGAAATGCGCCTTCAGCCGGGCCGTTATGACTTCAGTTCGCTGCCGCTGATCGCCGGCAGCAACGATATTCAGATCCAGGTTACCGACAACAGCGGGGCGGTGCAGAATCTTGCATATCAGCAATATCTCGATCCGATCGATCTCGATCCCGGCGATTTCGAATATGGTGCCTATCTCGGCCCTACGAGCCGGACCTTTGATGGTGCGCCCGATTATCGCGGGTCGATGGCTTTCTCGGGCTTTTTTCGTAAGGCGTTTTTCGACGCGCCGGCGATCGGCGTGGGGGTTCAGGCAAGCAAGGACGTCCAGACGCTGACGGGGCAGACCCAATTCGTTCTCGCTAACGGCGGGCGGGTGTTGCTGGACGCAGGGGCCAGCCATGCAAAGTCAGCCGGAGGCGGTTTTGCCGGTGGCGTTGGCTATGAACATTATTTTGACAACGGTGCAACGTCAGACACGCTGACCGTCCGCGGCGATTATTTTTCGCCCCGGTACGCCACCTTGGGCAATGTCGATGCGATCAATACCTCGGCACTCACACTCACCGCGCAATATACGCGCATGTTCAGCCAGAAGCTTATGGTGTCGTCCAATGCGTCGTTCATTCAGGGACGCAACGGATATGGCAAGACCTATCGGGTCGGGTCGACCGCTTATTATCGTTTCGACCGGAAATGGACGATGCGCGGGGGCGTCGACTACACACGTCTCCCTAGCGGACTGGGGAGCCGGAACGGCATCAGTTTCACGATCGGGGTGGTCTTCCAGCCCAGTTACCTGCGCCGCGCCGAGGCGCGTTATGAGAGCCGGGAAAAGCTGGCAGAGCTTTCCTATAATCAGAGCGGCGAGAATCTGATGAACAGCCTCGGCTTCGGCGGCGTGGCCGCGTATGAAGACGGGCAGACACGCGCGCAGGGCTACGCCACTTATTCGGCCAATCGTTTCGATGCCGCCGTCAGTCACGCGACATTCGGCCCCAGCGTCTCGCGCTTCGGCGACGTTAACGCCACGACCGTTCGTATCGGAACGTCGATCGCTTACGCCGATGGCATGGTCGGCATTGGTCGGCGGGTCAACGACAGCTTCATGCTGTTGAAACCCTATGATAATCTCGGAAAGCGCAGCGTCGTTGTCGGGCAGTCGCTGGCAAAGAACGACTATGTCGCCCGCAGCGGCGCAATGGGGCCGGCCCTGTATAATTTCCTCGGCTCTTATGTCCCTCAATCGGTCCAATATGATGTGGAGGACGCGCCGCCGGGATATGATGTCGGTACAGGCGTCGTGCGCGTTAATCCGCCATACAAGAGCGGCTATGTCGCCCGCATCGGGACCGACGCCTTTGCCACGGCCATGGGCACGCTCGAACTCGGCGACGGCAAACCGGTCTCGCTTATTGGCGGCCGGGTCACGATGCTCGACGTGCAGGAGAAGGACGCGCCAAAGCCGATTCCGTTCTTCACCAACTCGGTGGGGCGTTTCGCGGTGCCGAGCCTTACGCCGGGACGCCGTTATCTGGTAGAGACCTACGGCCCGAACGGGACGATAGACAAGGCGTTCGAATTTACCGTGCCAGCCGACACCGACGGTCTGGTAAAACTCGGCACCGTGCTTCGCGGTTCGAAAAATTAGGAGGCCATGATGCTTCGCCATTTCTTGACTTTCGCAGCGGCACTGACGGCCACGTCGGCTTTGGCGCAGGCGAACCCCGCGCAGACGCCGATGCAAACTGACTGCCTTGTTCGCATGACGGCCGCACCGTCGGCGTGGATGCTCCGCGGGTACGATCCATTTGGCGGGGAAACGCCGCAGGCCACGTTCAACATCACTTTCATCAATGATGGCGGATCGGAATGTCGTTTCGCACCCTCGTTCGAAACGAACCAGCAGTCCTTCGGCTTGTCGAAGGGGACCGGCAGGCCGGTCGGCTATGCGCTTCTCAACCTCACCGATTCGCAGGACGTGACGCCGCGTGCAGGGCGCTCGTTCCGCACGGCGTCGCAGCGCGAACTGGTGCTGGGCCCCAATGAATCCAAGACGGTGCTCTACAAGCTCGTCGCCAATCCCGATGATGTCCGCGATTCGGGTACTTTCACGCAGGATCTCAGGATCGAGGCGCAGGATCGAAGCTTCCGCTCGCTCGGCGGCACGCAGATCGTTTTGGGGCTCGAAGTGCTGCCTTCGGCGCGCATGGGGTTGTCGGGGGCTTACTCGATGGCCGACGGCCACGCCGTCGTCGATTTGGGTGAGTTGCGCCCCGGCATTGCGCCCGTGCCGCTGCACCTGCGTGTCAGCAGCACGGGTCAATATGATCTGCAGGTCACGTCGGCCAATTCGGGCAAGCTGCGCCTTGGCGCCAGCGATTGGACGGTTCCCTATTCCGTCGCGGTTGGTGGTACCTCAGTCAATTTGTCGGGCGCCGGCCATTTGTCGGGACCGACCGGCAACGGCTATCGTCGTGACTCGTTGCCGATTCAGTTCCTGATTGGAGACACCTCCGATCGCCGTGCGGGAACTTACAGCGACGTCATCTCGATCTCCATAACCGCACGTTGACGCACGGACCTCGACGGGGTCTTCTGACCGCGCCCTGCCTTAACTGAATGTTAGATTTGCGAGCCTAAACAATCATCCAACAGCTTCGGCCTACAGGCGGAAAGGTTTGGCGGATGATTAGGAAATTCTCGCTCGGTGTTGCGAGCTTCGTGCTCGTTGTGGCGCCGACGACCGCCATGGCGGCGACGTTCGGCTTCAATCTCAGCCTGACGGTTCCCGTACATTGCACGGTGCAGCATCAGGCGACGGGGTTTGGCGCGATCAGCGGCAATGCCGTTTCGCTCGGCAGCTTCCGGGAATATTGCAACGCCCCGACGGGCTATGACCTCGTCATCAACTATGCGCCGGGATCGCTGGAAGGCGCCCGGATCATTGCGGGTAATGACGAGATCATTCTCAATGGCTCGGGCCATGCGGTGCTCAGCCGCGCGACCGGACCGCGCGTCAGGGAGCGGCCGATCGCGGCGGTTCCCGGCGAGCAGGGGTTCGACACCGATCGTTTCGAACTGACGATCATCCCGACCTGAGCCGGCCAAATTGCGGGTAAACGGACCCTTCGGCGATGCCGGAGGGTTTCTTGATGCGCGACTATCGGGTCACATCTCGATCGTGAATTTGACGTTGGCCGGCGAAACGCCCGCGGCCTTGGCGATTTGCTCTTTTGCCCTAGCGACCAAATCGCGCAGATTTTCGCCCTCGTCGAAGCCGAGAATTTCGGAGATTTCGACGCCGAGCGCCACCGATAATGCCTCGATCCGGCCGGCTTTGGGCCGCGCCTTGTCGAGTTCCCATGCGGAAATCGAAGGCTCGCTGACGCCTAGCTGGACCGCGAGCTGTCCCTGGGTCAGTTGTTTTGCCGACCGCAGCCGTTGCAAACGGACCCCGAAACTTTCGGCGGCCGGGGCCGGCAGGTCGTCGGGTGCGTGCGCATCGGGCCTTACCACGCTACGCAATTGTGCGGCGCTGAGCGTTGCGGGCGAAATCGGCATTTCGAACTGGCATCCGGCAAGGCGGCCGCTGGTCCAGATCACCTTGGTGGCGGTTTTGCCGCTGTGCGGCAGATTGACGTCGATGACTTCGCCGATTTCGAGCGGCAGCCTGCTTTCGACGAGCATGCCCGTGGCCGAAATATTATGGACCAGCGCCTCGATTTCGGCGCCCGTCGCCTTTGATCCGTGAAGCGGGAGCCGCAATTGCCGACGCGACGCACGTCCGTTACCCGCCGATCGCGGGGCATCGTTCAGATAAACGGTCATGGCCATGCGCGCATCCATCGCGAGCCCCGCATTAACATATTGCTTCGTGGGAAGGTTAATAGGGCGGGGGAGGCGAAAGTCACGAAGGGCACCAGGCGTCGCGAACGGCCGCGACAGACAACGTCCTCAAACGGCACGGTTTCCGGAAAACCCTTAGATATTTACACTATCGCAATTTCTTGTCGGGCATAGCCGTACGCCTGTGGGGTAAGGTGAAGAGTTTGTTTGATGGACGTGCCGTCACGGATTGATTCCGGCGACCGGGGGGATGATGAAACCGACGAAGGCCAGCGCGGCTTTTTCGGGCTGCTCGGCTCCCGTATCGGCAAACAGCGCGGCGATGCCGCGGCGAACCTGCACATGCACGAGGCGCTGCTGCTGCTCCAGAATTACGAGGAAAGCGGCCAAGGCTGGTTCTGGTCGACCGACGTCAGGGGACGGCTGACCTATATCACGGACTCGGTCGCGCGGCTGATGGGGCGAACGAGCGGCCAATTGCTCGGCACCGCGCTCACCGATCTGTTCCTGCCAGTCGACAGTCACGGCGTCCGCCAACGTACCTTGCCCTTCCTGCTGACCAAACAATCGAAGTTCGACGAACTGCCGCTGCGCAGTGCGTTCGAAGGCGACGACCGCTGGTGGGCGATATCGGGCCGGCCGCAGTTCGATGCCGCCGGTAAATTCACCGGCTATCGCGGCAGCGGGACCGACGTCACCGCGCAGCGCCGATCGGCCGAGGACGCGTCGCGGCTCGCGCTCTATGACTCGCTGACCGGGCTTGCGAACCGGTTCGCCATTTCGAAAAAGCTCGACACGACGCTTGCGGCCTTTGCGCAGCAGCAACGGTCGTGTGCGATCATGCTGCTCGACCTCGACCGCTTCAAACAGGTCAACGACACGCTGGGTCATCCAGCGGGCGACGCGCTGCTCAAGCAGGTCGCTGAACGCTTGCTCAAGATCGTCGGCGACAAGGAAATGGTCAGCCGATTGGGCGGTGACGAATTCCAGATCATCCTCCCCGACATCGAAGATCGGGGCAAGCTGGGCGACATGGCGGCCGACATCATTGCCAGCCTGTCGCAACCCTATTCGGTCGAGGGGAGCCGCTGCATCATCGGTGCGTCGGTCGGTGTTGCGATTGCGCCCTTCGATGGCCTGACGAGCGATGACCTGGTCCGCAATGCAGACCTCGCCCTCTATGCGGCAAAGGGGAATGGTCGCGGCCGGTTCAGCTTCTATTCGAGCGACCTTCACACTGCAGCCGAAGATCGCCGCGCGCTGGAGGACGATCTGCGCGACGCGCTGGTGCGGGGCGAGATGGCGCTGCTTTACCAGCCGGTCGTCCAGTCCAAGTCGAACATGGTGACGGGTGTCGAGGCGCTCATCCGCTGGACGCACCCTGATCGCGGGGTGATCTCTCCTTCGGTGTTCATTCCGATCGCCGAGGAAGCCAATCTGATCTGGAAACTTGGTGAATGGGTGCTGCACACCGCATGTGAAGACGCTGCGCGCTGGCCGGGCGACATGCGGGTCGCCGTCAACGTCTCGCCGATCCAGTTCGCGAACGCCGACCTTCCGAAAATCGTCGCGCGCTCGCTCGCCGCAACCGGGCTCGCGCCCGATCGGTTGGAACTGGAGATAACCGAGAGCGTGTTCCTTGGCGATACCGCCGAAACAGCCCAGATGTTCAAGGCGCTGAAGGATCTGGGGATCCGCCTGGCGCTCGACGATTTCGGCACCGGCTATTCCTCGCTCGCCTATTTGCAATCGGCGCCGTTCGACAAGATCAAGATCGACCAGAGCTTTGTCCGCGATGCGACGGTCCCGGGGTCGCGCAATGGCGCGATCATCGCCGCGATCGTTGCGCTGGCCGAGGCGCTCGAAATGGAAACGACCGCCGAAGGGATCGAGTCGCTCGACCAGCTCGACCTCATCCGCAAGCTGAATGTCAGCCACGTCCAAGGTTTTGTATACAGCAAGGCCGTGCCGCAGGCCGAACTGCTCGAACATGCCGAGGCCGGGTCGTGGACGATCAAGCCGGCGGGTCCGGCGCGCCAGCGCAACGACCGTTTCTCGCTGTTCCGCAAGGTCGGCGCAATTCACGACAACCATCGTTATGCCGTCGTGATCCGCAACCTGTCGGCGACGGGCGCCTTTATCGAAGGCCTGCTGGATGTCCCCATCGGCACCCGCTTCGTGATCGATTTCGGCGAGGGACAGCTGGTCACGGCGACCGTCCGCCGGTCGATGAAGCATCAACAGGGGGTCGAATTCGAACAGACGATGGTCAGCGACGGCAATGGCGGGCTGTGCACGCGGCACCGCGTTTCGCCCTATCTGATCGCCGCGGCGACCCAGTCGACCTCGGCGCTGGCGCTGCCATTATTCACGACGACGAGCGACTGGAAAGCGGCGTGACGCCGGAACCGCTGCTTCGCTGATCCGTTCTCTCTCCGATCGCCAATGGACGGAGACGAACATGACCGAGACCAAAATCTTTGCGCGGCTGAAGGCCGACCACGATCGGCACCGCGAGCTTCTGGACCGCATCGATGAAACCCAGGGCGACAGCGATGAGCGTCGCTATCTGTTCGAGGCCTTTCGCGTCGAGGTAACCGCGCACGCCGCGTCGGAGGAAATGTCGCTCTATGCGACGATGCTCGCGAACCCCGATCTCCGCGATGAGGCGCAACACAGCGTCGCCGAGCATAAGGAAATCGAGGATTTCCTGACCGAACTTTACGAGATGGACTTTTCCTCGACCGGCTGGCTCACGCGCTTCCGCACGATGAAGGAACGCTATCTCCACCATATCGACGAGGAAGAAGAAGAGATGTTCCCACAAGCCGAAAAGGGGCTGTCGGATGCCAAGAAGCGCGAGCTGATCAAGATATTCGAGAAGGAAAAGCCGAAGGAAAAGGCGAAGGCGGCCGAGGAAGAACCGTCTAGCGAACACGCGAAGGCCTGACCGCCCGGCCTCGACTTTCGACGCGCGCGGCGCCATAGGCGCGCGCCATGACCGACAGATTCGTCTTTTCGATCGCCGCGACCGACGGCGCCGCGCGCACGGGCGTCATCCGGATGCAGCGGGGCGAGATTCGTACCCCCGCCTTCATGCCCGTCGGCACCGCCGCGACGGTGAAGGCGATGCGGCCGGCCGAAGTGCGCGCCACGGGCGCCGACATTATCCTTGGCAACACCTATCATCTGATGCTGCGCCCCACTGCTGAACGCATGGCGCGGCTGGGCGGGCTTCACAAGTTCATGGGCTGGGACCGGCCGATCCTGACCGATAGCGGCGGTTATCAGGTGATGAGCCTGTCGGCGCTGACCAAGCAGAGCGAAGATGGCGTCGCGTTCCAGAGCCATCTCGACGGCTCGAGGCATATGCTGACCCCCGAACGCTCGATGGAAATCCAGCGCCTGCTCGGCAGCGACATCGTGATGGCGTTCGACGAATGCCCGCCGAATGGCGTCGATGCCAAGCGCGCCGAGGCGAGCATGGAGCGTTCGATGCGCTGGGCGGCGCGCAGCCGTGCGGGCTTCGACGCGGGCGAGGAGCATGCGGCGTGCTCGGCGCTGTTCGGGATCCAGCAGGGTTCGCTCGACGAGAAGCTCCGCGCGCGGTCGGCCGCGGCGCTGACCGAGATCGGTTTCGACGGATACGCGATCGGCGGGCTCGCGGTGGGCGAGGGGCAGGAAGCGATGTTCGGGGTGCTCGACTATGCACCGGCGCAGCTTCCCGCCGACAAGCCGCGTTACCTGATGGGCGTAGGCAAGCCCGACGATCTGGTCGGCGCGGTCGCGCGCGGGGTCGACATGTTCGATTGCGTGCTGCCGACGCGGTCGGGGCGCAACGGTCAGGCGTTCACCCGCGACGGCCCGCTCAATATCCGCAACGCGAAATTCGCCGAGGATCAGGCGCCACTCGACGCCGATTGCCATTGTCCGGTGTGCACAACCTGGTCGCGCGCCTATCTGCACCACCTTGTCCGGTCGGGCGAGATGCTGGGCGCAATGCTAATGACCCAGCACAATCTGCATTTTTATCAGGATCTGATGCAGGGAATGCGCGACGCGGTCGCCGCCGGTACGTTTGCGGTGTTTCAGCGCGATTTCGAGGCGCGCTACAAGCGCTGACTCAGTCGAGTTTACTCAGCAAATCGAGCAGGGACTGCGGAATCGTCTCGTCTACGGTGGATTCATAGGCACGGCGCAGGGCGCCGTTGACGTCCTGTCCCTTTGCGGAAGGTTTTTTATCCGCGTCCTTTCCGGGGGTCTCGCCACGCGGCGAACCGGTTTTAGACGACATTATCAAAGTATCCGCTGGACATGGGGCCTTTTGCTAACCGCGCATACACCAAAGAGCAATGCGTGTTTGTTCCTTCGTGATGAAACTATTTTGCGGCTAAATCGTTCCCAAACGTTGAAATATATCGGATGGTGACGGGAGGGCACGGGCGATTGTCCCTTTTCCGGACGCGTCCGGAAAAGTTTGTGCGGGTATTCAGGAGGTAAAATATGTCTTTGGGTCAGTCGGTTGCGCCGCATCTTCCCTATCTGCGGCGTTATGGCCGGTCCATTTCCGGAAGCCAGCAGAGCGGCGATGCGCTGGTCGCGCGACTGCTCGAAACACTGGTCGCGAACCCCGGCGCGGTCGATACCGGAGCCGATCTGCGCATCCAGCTTTACCGGATGGTGCATGACAATTTCGGCCTGATGACGGAGCAGGCGGCCGCGAACGACACCGCTGCCCTCACCGATATCGCGATCGCCGACGCGCGCCTGCGCCGCATTCCGTCGCTCGCGCGGCAAGCGTTGCTGCTCACCGCAGTCGAGGGTTTCAGCTTCGAGGACACCGGACGCATCATCGGCCGCGATGCCGAGTCAGTGCGCGCGCTGATTTCCGACGCGACCGACGAGATCGACCGCCAGACGCGCGCGCGCATCCTGATTATCGAGGACGAGCCGATCATCGCGATGGACATCGAAATGATCGTCCGCGAACTCGGTCATGACGTCGTCGGGGTTGCGACGACGCACCGCGAAGCGGTCGACGAGGCGCAGAAGCATCAGCCGGGTCTCGTGCTCGCCGACATCCAGCTTGCCGACAACAGTTCGGGGATCGAGGCGGTGCAGGAAATCCTGACGGAAGTGAAGGTGCCCGTCATCTTCATCACCGCCTTTCCGGAACGGCTGCTCACCGGCGACCGCCCTGAACCGGCCTTCCTGCTCACCAAACCATATCAGCCCGCGACGCTGCGCGCGGCGATTTCGCAGGTGCTGTTCTTCGACGAAAGCACGATCCCGGCCTGACCGGGCATCGCCCGCCCTTGTCACGCGCCGCGGCGCGGGTGATAGGGCGGGGCGATGACACTCGTGGACGCTTCCAGCCGCCAGTCGGCGCTCGACCGGCTTCGCGCGCATGCGCCCTTCCTTGCGCGGCTTGCCGAACTCTATCCTGACGACGTTGCGCGATACCTCGCCGACGGCACCGACCTCGCGCTTGCGGATGTGACGGCGCCGCCGGCCGGCGACGACATCATGCGGACGCTACGCCAATGGCGCGGGCGGATGGCGCTGCTGCTGGCGCTCGGCGATTTGTCGGGCGAGCATGACGTGGCAACCACTACGCGCCTGCTCTCGGACTTTGCCGACCAAGCATGCGATGCCGCGCTCGCCGCCGCTTTCGCGGAACGCGTGCCCGACGAGGAACCGCGCGGCCTTTCGGTGATCGCGCTCGGAAAGCTCGGCAGTCACGAGCTCAATTACTCGTCGGACATCGACCCGATCCTGATCTTCGATCCCGACACGCTGCCGCGCCGCTCGCGCGACGATCCGGGCGAGGCGGCAGTGCGGATCGCGCGGCGGATGACCGAAATCTTGTCGGCGCGCACCGGCGACGGCCATGTGCTGCGCGTCGACCTCCGCCTCCGCCCGCATCCCGAAGTGACGCCGATCGTGCTGCCCGTCGATGCGGCGATTTCCTATTATGAATCGGAGGCGCTGGCGTGGGAGCAGGCGGCGTTCATCCGCAGCCGCGCGTCGGCGGGTGATCGCGCGCTTGGCGAACAGTTCCTGTCGGCGATCCAGCCCTTCATCTGGCGCCGCAGCCTCGATTTTCGGCAGCTCAAGGAAATCGGCGCGATGAGCGACCGGATTCGCGACCATTTCGCGCAGGGTCAGGCGTTCGGGCCGGGCTTCGACCTCAAGCGCGGGCGCGGCGGCATCCGCGAGATCGAATTTTTCGCGCAGGTTCATCAGCTGATCTATGGCGGGCGCGATCCGTCGCTGCGCGTGCCCGCGACGGTCGATGCGCTCGCGGCGCTCGCCGCTGCAGGACGGATCGAGATCGACGACGCCAACCGCCTGTCGGGCCATTATGCGACGCTGCGCCGCATCGAGCATCGGCTACAGATGATCGAGGACCAGCAGACGCATTGTCTGCCCACGCAGGAAGCGGCGCTCGACTGCGTCGCGCGGCTTGACGGCGAAGCCGATGGCGCGGCTTTGCTTGCGATGCTCGAACCCGTCGTGAACGATGTCGGCGGCTGTTACGACCGGCTCGTCGCCGAGCGCGCGGTGACCACCGGCCTGCCGCGTGATGAGGACAGCCTGGCGGTGCAATTGGCCGCGGCGGGGTTCGACCCGCCCGATGCGGCACTCCGCACGATCGCCGAATGGCGCGGCGGCAAGCTGCGCGCGCTGCGCAGCCCCGCGGCACTCGATGCGCTCGAAACGATGCTGCCCGAACTGGTCAAGGCGTTGGGCGCCGCGCCCGATCCGCAGGCGACGCTGACGCGCTTCGACAAGCTCGTCGCGGGATTGCCGAGTGCGATCAACTTCTTTCACCTGCTCGGCGCGCAGCCGGCCTTGGCGCGCATCGCGACACGGATATTGTCGCTGGCGCCGACGCTCGCCGACGCACTCGGCACGCGCGTCGAATTGATCGAAGGGCTGATCGACCAGCGCGCGTTCGACGCGCCCGCCAACAAGGAACAGCTAGCGGCCGAATGGGCGCCGGGACTCGCGACGCTCGATTATGAGCGATTGCTCGACCGGGTGCGCGACCATGTCGGCGAACGGCGCTTTGCCTATGGCGCACAGCTTGTCGCGGGGGCGACCGATCCGCTCGTGATCGCATGCGGCTATTCCGAACTCGCCGAAGCGGCGCTGCAGGTGCTCGCCGATGCGACCGTCGCCGAATTTGTCGCCGCGCACGGCCGCGTCCCTGACAGCGAACTCGTCGTGCTCGCGCTCGGCCGGCTCGGGGGCAGGGCGCTGACGCACGCGTCGGACCTCGACCTCATCTATCTCTTCACCGGCGACCATCTCGCCGAATCCGACGGGCCGCGCCCGCTTGGCGCAACCACCTATTACAACCGTCTCGCGCAGCGCGTGACGGGGGCGATGTCGGTGCCGACCGCGGCGGGCAAGCTCTACGACGTCGATACGCGGCTGCGCCCGCAGGGCGCGCAGGGGCCGCTCGTCGTCACGGTCGACAGCTTCGAACGCTACCAGCGCGAGGAAGCGTGGACGTGGGAGCATATGGCGCTGCTCCGCGCGCGGCCGGTCTATGGATCGGACGCGGCGAAGGCAGAGGTCCAGCGCATCATCGATGAGCTGATTGCGATCCCGCGCGATCCGGCAAAGCTCGCGGCCGACGCGGCGGAGATGCGCGGCAAGATCGCGGCGCATAAGCCCGCGAACGGCGCGCTCGACATCAAGGGCGGCCCGGGCGGGCTCGTCGATCTCGAATTCGCGATGCAGGTGACACAGCTCGTCAGCGGCCAGTGCCATGACCCGAATATCTCTGCCGCGCTCGCGTGCATGAAAACGGCGGGGCTCGTCCCGTCCGAGGTGATCGAGGCGCACGGCCTGCTCGCGCGCATGCTCGTGATGCTGCGCCTCACCGCGCCCGAGGGCGAGCCGGCGACCGCAGCGGCGCGCCAACTGGTGGCGAGCCAGTGCGGCGAGCCCGGCTGGCCGCAACTGCTTGTCGCGCACGATGCGGCGCGGCAGGAGATCGCGAACTGGTGGGCGTCGATTCGTCCCGGACAGGAGAATGAAAAATGAGCGGTCCTCAAATCGGCGATGCGATTCCCGCGGTGAAACTTCTCGATGCCGACGGCGCGGCGATCGACCTTGCCGCGCTGAAAGGCGCGCCGCTGGTCGTCTATTTCTATCCGAAAGCCGACACGCCGGGCTGCACGGTCGAGGCGCAGGATTTTACGCGCCTCGCGCCCGAGTTCGCGAAATTGAATGCACAGGTGCTCGCGGTATCGCGCGACGCGCCGGCAAAACTCTGCAAGTTCCGCGACAAATATGGCCTGACCGTCCGCCTCGCCTCCGACGAGGATGGCGCGGTGTGCGAGGCATTCGGCACCTGGGTCGAAAAGCAGAATTATGGTCGCACCTATATGGGGATCGAACGCTCGACCTTCCTGTTCGGGGCCGACGGCAAGCTTGCGAAAGAATGGCGCAAGGTGCGGGTGAAGGGCCATGCCGACGCCGTTCTGGAGGCGGCAAAGGCGCTGTAAATGCCGACCTTGGGTGAAGCCGCGCGCGCGGTCCTGCTGACGCCGGACCCGCACGACAAGCGCCGCGCAGCGCGCAGCATGGCGCGCGCTTGGCGGCAGGGAAAGCTTGCGCATCGCTGCGACACACCGATGCCCGACCAGCCGGCGTGGCCCGCCGAACCCGAACTGCTCGCGCCCAACCGGATGCCGCGGCGCGGCAAAGGTGGATCCGAGCGGGGGCGCATCGCATTGCTCCACGCGCTCGCGCATATCGAATTCGTCGCGATCGACTTGGCGGTCGATCTGGTAGGCCGCTTTGGCGATGAGTTTCCGCGTCAGTTCGTCGACGACTGGATCGGCGTCGCCGCCGACGAGGCGATGCATTTCGCCTTGCTCGACCGCCGTTTGCGCCAGCTCGGCAGTCACTACGGCGCGATGCCCGCGCACGCTGGATTGTGGGAATCGGCGCAGGATACGGCGGATGACGTGCTGGCGCGCCTTGCGATCGTGCCAATGGTGCTCGAAGCGCGCGGGCTCGACGTCACGCCGTCAACCGTTGAACGGTTCCGCGCGGTGGGTGACGCGGCGTCGGCGAGCATTTTATCGCGTATTTACAACGATGAAATCCGCCATGTGAGCGCGGGCACAGTCTGGTTCCGGCAAAAGTGCGATGAAATGGGATTCAACGTCGTCGAAACGTGGCAGTCCCTAGTAAAATCGCGGTTTCGGGGCAGTTTGAAGCCACCGTTCAACGACTCGGCGCGCCACGACGCCGGTTTAACGCAAGAATTCTACGCTGTTATTGCTTCGTAAGGATTGGGGCAGCACACAGGCTTCCGCGGGGGATGAGCAATCATCCAAACCTAGAAACACCAGCGCCAAGGCCCATTTCCGGACTTTGACGACATGGCAAACGCGGGGTCGTAGTTTTGATAAACACTTTTCTGGCGCAGAAGTTGCACCAAGTCGCAATAATCTGCGCGGCAGCATGTTTTGGACTGGCCACACCGGCCGCCCACGCTGCCGACACCAGTGCAGACGCTGGCATTACCGCTCCCGACGAGCCCGATGACGACAGCTTTACCGCTGGCGTTCCCTCGGCCAGCGAGGACAGCGAAGCCCGCGCGATTTTTCAGGCGTGGAAGCGCCTCGACACCGGCCTGACCGCCTCGATCGGTGTTGCGGTGCCTTCGCGCCGCCCGATCGACCAGATGTCGCTCTCGTCGTCGTACGGCATGCGCGTCCACCCGGTCACCGGCAAGGTCGCACGCCACAACGGCATCGACATCCCCGCACCGCGCGGCACCCCGATTTACGCGACCGCCGACGGCATCGTCGGCCGCGCCCAGCGCCTCGGCGGCTACGGCAATTATGTCGAAGTCGAACATGGCAACGCCATCCAGACGCGCTACGGCCACATGTCTTCCTACATCGTCACCCCCGGCCAGTCGGTCAAAAAGGGCGACGTTCTCGGTTACGTCGGTTCGACCGGCCGTTCGACCGGCAACCACCTCCATTATGAAGTCCGCATCGAGGGCGCACCGGTCAACCCGATGCCGTTCGTTCGTTCGGACCAGATGGCGATCGCCGCCATCACCGGCAAGAATGTCGCGATGGGCGGTCCCGAATAACAAGCTTTCCTGGGTCGGAGAGGAGGGGCGCCAGGCGGGTCAACCGTCGAGGCGCCCTTTTTATTTGTGCATAAGGCTCCTATCTAGCGCTCATGGTCACGCAGCTTTCCGAAATCACCCTGTCGCCCGCCGCCGCGGCGCGCGTCCGCTGGATCGCCGATCGCAAGGGCGGGGCCGAGGCTGCACTGCGCCTTGCCGTCGATGGCGGCGGCTGTTCGGGCTTCACCTATCGTTTCGGCCTCGCCGAAGGAATCGATGCCGATGACATCGTCACCGAGACCGACGGGGTGAAGCTGGTCGTCGATCCGGTGAGCATCGATCTCGTGCGCGGCTGCATCGTCGATTTTGTCGATTCGCTCGGCGGATCGTCGTTCAAGGTCGAAAATCCCAATGCGGCCTCGGGCTGCGGCTGCGGATCGAGCTTCTCGATCTGACGCCTTTCGCAGCGCTCTGCTTGCTGCCATAGCTGCGGCATGAAAATCGCGACCTTCAATATCAACGGGATCAAGGCCCGTCTGCCGCGCCTCGTCGAATGGCTCGAGGAAACACAGCCTGATGTCGCCTGCCTGCAGGAACTGAAATCGAGCGACGAAACCATGCCGACCAAGGAGATCGAGGCGGCGGGCTACGGCTTTCTCTATCATGGTCAAAAGGGTTTCAACGGCGTCGCGATCCTCGCCAGGGGCACGCAGCCGGTCGAAATCCAGCGCGGCCTTGCGGGCGAGCCCGAGGACGAGCAGTCACGCTATCTGGAGGCCGACGTCCATGGTCTGCGCGTCGCGTCGATCTATCTTCCCAACGGCAATCCGCAGCCGGGGCCGAAATTCGATTACAAGCTGCGCTGGATGGCGCGGCTGCGCGAGCGCGCGAAATTCCTGCTCGCCTCCGAAATTCCGACGATCCTGACCGGCGACTATAATGTCATCCCGCACGACGACGATGTGTGGGATCCGCGCGTCATGGCGACCGACGCGCTGATGCAGCCCGAATCGCGCGACGCATGGTTCCGTCTGCTCGGCGACGGCTGGACCGACGCGCTTCGCAGCCGCCATCCGGCGGGCGGCATCTGGACCTTCTGGGACTATCAGGCCGGCGGCTGGCAGCGCGACCATGGCTTCCGCATCGACCATCTGCTGCTCAGCCCCGCGCTCGCCGACCGGCTGGTCGATGCGGGCGTCGACAAGGATCATCGCGGCCGCGAAAAGGCGAGCGACCATGCGCCGACCTGGGCGGTTCTCGCCTGAAGGATCAGAGCGCCTTGTCGTAAATCTGATAGACGCGGTTGACCTTCGCCTCGATCGCCTCGGCGACGGCGTTCATCCCCTGGTTGTCGTCGAGCACCCAGCCGATATCGCCGCGCTTGGTGCCATAGTCGGCGACCGCATCGCGGCGGATATATTCGATCATCATGAAGGCGAGGGTGCTCGCCATGCGGCTGTTCTGCAATTTCTTGGCGACGCCCATCAGCGGCACGCGCAGGATGCGGCTCTGGGGTTTGCGGAGCCACCACAGCAGCCGCGCCCAGTTGAAGGGCAGCAAAGAGCCGTCCATGTCGATCAGCAGCTGGTTGATGTTGGGCAGCACGATCATGAAGGCGACCGGTTCGCCGTCGACTTCGGCGACGCGGATCAAATCCTCGAAGACGATATCCTTCAGCTTCTTGCCGACATAGGCGATCTCGCTGTCGGTCAGCGGGACAAAGCCCCAATTGTCCGACCAGGCATCGTTGAGCAGCCCCATGATCAGCGTCGCTTCGGCGGCGAAGCGGCGCTTGTTGACCTTGCGGATGCGGATGCGCGCATTCTTCTCGCCCGCCGCGACGATGCGGTTGACGATCGGCGGGAAACCCTCGTCGATCGCAACGTCATAGTTGAGCAACTGCTTGACCGGCTGATAACCCGCGCCTTCGACCCACGCGCGATAGAGCGGGCTGTTGTGCCCCATCATCACCGTCGGCCGGTTGTCGAATCCCTCGATCAGCAGGCCGGGCTCGTCCCAGATCGAAATCGACAGCGGACCCAAGGAGCGGTGCATGCCCTGCGTGCGCAGCCAGTCCTCGGCGGCGACGAGCAGCGCCTGTGTGGCCCCTTCGTCTTCGGCTTCGAGCAGACCCCAGTTGCCGGTGCCCGGCCCCATGCCCTGTTCGGCGGGCTGCGCGAGCGCGAGGGCGTCGATATGCGCCGAGATGCGCCCGATCGTGCGGCCGTCGCGGCGCGCAAGGAAGAACTGCGCCTTGCCATGCTCGAACCACGGATTTTTGCCGGGGGTCAGCAGGCCGTAGACCTCGCCCTTCAGCGGCGGCACCCACGACGGATCGCCGCGATTGAGCCGAAAGGCGAGCTCGACGAACTCGCGCAAATCATTCTTGTTCTTGACGGGGTGGATGGTGATCGGGCCGTCCGAATGTCCGCTCATACTGGTTTCCTGAAATCGCTGACCTATATGTTTGGCGACGCATTACGGCATAGAAATGGCGCTGGCGACCCGCATTCGGCCATTTTGCTGCCACGAAATAATGGTGAAGACACCCGCTATGACGACGATCAATCCCCCCGCCGATCGGGTCGCGACGCCTTTCGCGAAGTCGATCGTGAAGACGCCCAAATCCGCAATCGCGGACGATATGGCGATGATCCGCGCGGCTTCGGAGCTGACGCGCGATCTCGTGCAGCCTTCGGCGCGCATCTATTGGACCGATATGCTCGCCTCGGCCTTCATCGGCTATGCCGGCATCGCGGCGGCGATCCTCGCGCCGTCGACCGCATGGATGCTGGTCGCCGCGGTGATTTCGGTCGTCGCGCTCTATCGTGCGGGCAGCTTCATCCACGAGCTCACCCATATCCGCAAAAACGCGCTGCCGGGCTTTCGCCTCGCGTGGAACATCCTCGTCGGCGTGCCGATGCTGATCCCGTCGTTCATGTATGAGGGCATCCACAGCCTGCACCACAACCGCACCAAATATGGCACGGTCGAGGATCCCGAATATCTGCCGCTCGCGCTGATGAAGCCGTGGACAGTGCCGTTTTTCGTCGTCGCCGCGGCGTTTGCGCCGGTCGCGCTGCTCTTCCGCTATGCGGTGCTGACCCCGCTGTCGTTCCTGATCCCGCCGCTGCGCCGGATCGTTGTCGAACGCTATTCGGGAATGATCATCAACCCGCTGTTCCGCCGCAAACCGCCCGAGGGCGAGTTCCGCCGCCAGTGGGCGTGGCAGGAAGGCGGCGCGTGGGCGTGGTCGAGCTTGCTGATCGCCGCGGGCGTTTTCGGCTGGGTGCCGCTGCGTGCGCTGGTCATCTTCGGCGCGATTGCTGCGGCGACGCTGGTGCTCAACCAGATCCGCACGCTCGTGGCGCATCTGTGGGAAAATGACGGCGCGGTGCTGACCGTGACCGGCCAGTTCCTCGACAGCGTCAATGTGCCGCCGCCGGGGCTGCTGCCCGAACTGTGGGCGCCGGTCGGGCTGCGCTATCACGCGCTGCATCATTTGCTGCCGGGCGTGCCCTATCATGCGCTCGGCGAAGCGCACCGCCGCCTGAAGGACGCGCTGCCCGCGGATTCGCAATATCATGGCGCGAATTACGACAGCCTGCCAAAGCTGGTGATGAACCTGGTTGCCGGGTCGGCGAAGGGCGCTGCGGCCTAAAATTGTTCGAAATGATACGCGGGCATCCTGAGAGTGCCCACGGAATTGGATCAATCGTTGGAGTTTTGCCGGACCGTCCACGCCCTTAAAGCTCTGAGCATGTGGAACATCAGGTAGCCCAGCCATATTATTCCAGGCGTAACCAACGCGCCGAGGACTATGAGGCGATATTGATTGGCCAAACCTACGCCGATGTCGAGGGCAGCAAAAATCGCGCAGCCAGCCAATAATGGCCAGAGCATGGTGAGCTTGTCAGGGCCAAATGGTTCCCCTTCGTACATCTCGCCCAAAATCTTGGCTCGATAGTTCGCGAACAGCTCCATTCGATATGCGACCCTATTCCTCGGTCCGGATCAAGATCATCTCGCCGATTAGCGCGAACAATATGAACGGCCCCCACGCCGCGAGGAAGGGCGAGTAGGCGCCCAAATCGCCCATCGCGAGCGCGAAATTGTCCGCGACGAAATAGGCGAAGCCGAGCCCCATGCCGAGGATCGCGCGGATAAACAGCTTGCCCGAGCGCGCGAGGCCGAACGCCGCGACCGCGCCGAGCAGCGGCATCAGGATCGAGGACAAAGGCCCTGAAATCTTGTGCCACAGAACGCCCTTCAGCGCGTCGACCGGGCGCCCCGCGGCCTCAAGGTCGGCGATTGCCGATTGCAGTTTCAGGAAGGGCAGTTCGTCGCCGTCGACCTGTGCCAGCGTGAACTGGTCGGGGCGCACATTCTTCGCCGCGATGATTGTGCCGAGCGGTTCGAGCGTGCCCGAGCGGCGCATGAAGCGCTTCGCGCCCGTCAGTTCCCAGCCGCCCTGGACCGCGCGCGCGCTATCCGCGGTCAGCATCGACGACAGCACGCCGCCGGTGCGTTCATAGATCGTGACATAGCCAAGCACGATGACCGGCCCACTGGTATCGACCGTCGCGGCGTTGATCAGATCGTCGCCGTCGCGGACCCAGATGTTCGTGCGAATGCCGCTGTCCTTGGGGACCTGTTTATACTCGACCTTTTGCCAGGCGCTGAGCGCCGCGGTCGAGCGGGTGACGATGCGTTCGTTAAAGGCAAAGCTGATCCCCGCGACGAGCAAGGCGGCGAGGAACAAAGGCGCGAGCACTTGATGCGCCGACATGCCCGACGCCTTCATCGCGACGACCTCGCTGTTCTGGTTGAGCGTGATCAGCGTCAGGATCGTGCCGAGCAGCACCGAAAAGGGCAGGAAGGTCTCGACGATCTGCGGCAGCCGCATCCCGACATAGCGCCACACGTCCGAATCGCTGTTGCCCGCGACCGCGAGGATCTTGCCGCTCTCACCGAGCAGGTCGAGCGTCTGCAGGATCAGCACCAGCGCGAACAGGATCGAGAAAGAGCGGACGAGGAAGAGGCGGCCGACGTAGAGCGCCATCGTGCGCGACGGGAAAAAGTGGAGTTGATGCATTTAGGTCGGGCTCTCCACCAGCCGCGGCTTGCGCTGGAACATCGTCAGCATCGCGCGAATCTTCGCCGCCGCCTTGGCCGCGACGCGCTCGAGCGCACCGATCGGCTGGCCGCCCGGGACATGCGCGACGACATAATACATCCAGATCGCTAGCGCCGCGAACAGCAGATAGGGCACCCACAGCGCGATCAGCGGGTCGACCACCCCGCGCGCGCCCATATCCTCGGCATATTGGTTGATCTTGTGCTGGGTCACCAGCAGCACGATCGACAGGAAGACGCCGAGCGACGAGGTCGATCGTTTGGGCGGGATCGCGAGCGCGATCGCGATCAGCGGGATCAGGAACATCGACATCACTTCGACGATGCGGAAGTGAAAATTCGCACGCGATTCAAGCCGCGTCTGCACCGACTGGCTCTTGTCCTTGCCCGCGACGAACAGTTCGGGGATCGTCATTTCGCGGTCGGCGCCGCCGCGCAGGCGGAACGCCTCGATCTTGGGTAGCGGGATCGGCAGGTCGTGATTGTCGAAGGTGAGCACGCGCGGAACCGCGAATTTCGGCGATTCATGGATCAGCACGCCCTGCGACAGCCGCAGGATGATCGTGTTCGGATCGTCTGTCGCGAGAAACTGTCCACGCGCCGCGGTGGCCGACACGCGCTGGCCGTCCTTTTGCTCGCCGCGCACGAAAATGCCGCGCAGACTGCGTCCGTCGTTATAGCTTTCTTCGATCCTGAGCGTCATGCGGTCGCCCAATTTGGTGAATTCGCCGACCTTGATCGACGCCCCGAGCGCACCCGAGCGCAGTTCGAACTGAAGGCCTTCATAGGCGTAGCGGGCGACCGGCTGGATGAAGCCGACGATCGCCAGATTGAGCGCCGCGAGCGCGATCGCATAGGCGAAGGGCACGCGCATCAACCGCCCGAAACTCATGCCCACACCCTTCAGCACGTCGAGCTCGCTCGATGTCGCAAGGCGCCGGAAGGCAAGGAGAATTCCCAGCATCAGCCCGATCGGGATGCCGAGCGAAAGATATTCGGGGATCAGGTTCGCGAGCATCCGCCACACGACGCTGACCGGGCCGCCTTCGGTCGCGACGAAGTCGAACAGGCGGAGCATTTTTTCGAGCACGAGCAGCATCGCCGACAGGACGAGGGTGCCGAGCATCGGGAAGAAGATGAGCCGCGCGATGTAGCGGTCGATGGCAGGAAGCTTATTCAATCTTTGGTCGCCCCATCACCATGATTTGGCCGCAGTTGTTTCCGATATGCCGATTCAAGGGCGACAGGGACCCGTGTCAGCGCGCGCATTTGCGCTTGCTGAGATGGCTATAGCCTCTGGAGGTTTTGAGGTCATGTCGAAAATGTTTCTCGCCGGACTGCTGGCTGCCGGCGCTGCCGGAGCGCTGATTGCGCCCGTCGCGGCGCAGGGTGCCGCGCTGGGTCCGAGCGCCGCGCTGTGCAACAGCAACGCCACCGCCGTCCAGGTCGACGTGCGCGGTTTCAAACAGCGCACGGGGACCGTGCGCGTGCAGATTTACAGCGCGAACAGCAGCTATCTGGAAAAGCGCAAATGGATCGAACGCGTCGACGTGCCCGTATCGCGCGCCGGCACCATGTCGGTCTGCGTGCCCGTAAAGCAGCAGGGCAATTATGTCATTTCGGTGCGGCACGACTTGAACGGCAACGGCAAGTCCGACCGTAGCGACGGCGCCGGCCTGTCGGGTAACCCCGACATGAAGGTCAGCGATTTCATCTTCAAGCGGAAGCCCAAATTGGCAACGGTCAGTTTTGCGGTCGGCGGCGCCACCAAGCGCGTCCCGGTCGTGCTGAATTATGTCAACGGGCTGTCCTTCGACCCGGTCGAATAGAGAGACTTTAGGGACCATATGGCAAGCGTCGCGCTCCTTTCGAATCCACGCTCCACGGGCAATCGCTCGCTGTTGCCGCGGGTTCGCGAATATTGCGCGGCGCACCCCGACATTTTTCACTATGAGGTCGAGGATGTCGACCAGATCGAAAAGGCCATCCGCACGATGGCGATGGTCGGTCCGCGCGTCGTCGTCATCAACGGCGGCGACGGGACGGTCCAGGCCGCGCTGACCGAAATTTATTCGGGCGACCATTTCGGCGGCTCGCCGCCGCCGGTCGCGGTGCTTCCCAACGGCAAGACCAATTTGATCGCGCTTGACCTCGGCGCCGAGGGCGACCCGATCAAGGCGCTGGAGCGCGTGCTCGAACTCGTCGAAACCGGCCGGCTGGAGGATCATGTGATCCAGCGCCAGCTGATCTCGCTCGACAGCGGCGGCGAGGAACGGCCGGTGCTCGGCATGTTCCTCGGCGGCGCCTATCTCGCCGACGTGATGCTCTATTGCCGCAATCGCATCTATCCGCTCGGCCTGCCGAACGGATTGTCGCACTTTCTTGCCGCGATCCTCGGTATGTTCGCGATCATCTTCGGGATCGGCGGCGGGCGCCTGCCGCCCAAGCCCGAAACGATGACCGTGTCGCTGATCCGCCAGGGCGAGTTTAAGGGCAAATTCTCGCTGCTGATCGTCACGACGCTGGAGAAATTGCTGCTCAGCATCCGTACCAGCGAAGCGCATGGCACCAACGGGAATATGAAGATGCTGGCCACCGACAGCAACGTCGGGGCGATGTTCCGCATGTTGGGCGGGGCATGGCGCGGGACGCTGGGACAGAAGCAACTCGACGGCGTGCATTTCCAGCAGGGCGACGAGATCCGCATCGAGGGCGAGCGGTCGAACGTGATCCTCGACGGCGAAATCTTCCAGGCCAAGCACGGCATGCCGATCATCCTGACCTCGACGCAGCCGGTTCCGTTCCTGCGCCTCGCCGCCTGAGCACTCGCGCGTGTCCGACCTGATCGATCTGGTCCGCGCCGAGCTGGCGACCCCCGTCGACCCGCGCGCCGCCGCGATGGCCCACGCGATCGCGGCGCAATATCCGGGCAGCGCGCGCGCCGTGCTGTTTTACGGCAGCTGCCTGCGCGAGAGCGAGCTCGACGGGTTGATGCTCGATTTCTACCTGATCGTCTCGGATTATAGCGATGCCTATCCGAAACGCTGGATGGCGGCCGCCAACAGCCTGATCCCGCCCAACGTCTTTCCGTTCCAGCACGACGGGCTGATCGCCAAATATGCGGTGCTCAGCGAAGCCGACTTCGACCGCCTGAACGGGGCGGAGACGCGCAACGTGTCGGTGTGGGCGCGCTTCGCGCAGCCGTCGCGCCTCGTCTGGGCGGTCGACGATACGGCGCGCGATCGCGCCGTCGCGGCGGTGGCGTGCGCCGCACCGACGCTGCTCGCCGCGGCGGGCCGCGTCGACGGCGAAGCGCCGCTCGACTGGTGGCGCCGCGCCTTCTCGCTCACCTACTCGGTCGAACTGCGCGCCGAGCGCACGAGCCGCGCGCAGTCGGTGGTCGATGCCGACGCCGACCGCTACGAACGGTTCAGCGCCCCGGCAATCGCCGCAATCCCGACCGATGCGCGCGCTGGCGGCTGGGCGCGGCGGCGGCTGGAGGGCAAGGCGCTCAGCATCGCGCGGCTCGCCAAGGCCAGCCTGACTTACGCCGGAGGGATCGATTACCTCGCGTGGAAGATCAACCGCCACGCGGGGACGAAGATCGAGATCAAGCCGTGGCAGCGCCGCTGGCCGCTTGTCGCCGCGTTGACGCTGGTGCCGCGGTTGATGAAGAGCGGGGCTATTCGGTAGCTGATGACGGCCGCTTAACTCGCGAGCCGCTGTCCTTCTGTCGGCCGCGGGTGCCCGGACCGCCGGATCGCCTGGTCGAGCGCGGCGAGGGTGAAGGGTTTGCGCAGCACGTCATGGTCGCCGAAACTGGCGATCTCGCTCGCATCGCCCGCGTAACCCGTCACGAACAGCACGGGCAGGTCGGGCCAGCGCTGTTTGAGCTGCGCGATCATTTCCGGACCGGTGAGCTTGGGCATCAGCACGTCGGTCAAAATCAGGTCGAAGCCGCTTCGTCCCTCGGTCAGTTGCCCTTCGACCAGCGTTTCGGCTTCGAGCGGGTTGCCGCACGCGACCGCGGTATGGCCGAGCTCGCCGACCGCCTCGACCGTTGCGGCAAGGACGCGCTGGTCGTCCTCGACCACCAGGATGTTCAACGCATGATCGGGCAACGACGGGTGTACAGCGACGTCGCCCGTCGCGGTGTCCGTCGCGGCGTCGAGCTCCGATGTGGCCACGGGCAGCAGCATCGCGACGCTCGTGCCTTCGCCCTCGGTCGACGAAATCTGAACCTCGCCCCCCGACTGGCGGCAGAAGGCGAAGACCTGGCTCATGCCAAGGCCGGTGCCCTGGCCCGCGGGCTTGGTGGTATAAAAGGGGTCGAAGACGCGCTCGAGCACCTCGGGCGACATGCCGCAGCCGGTGTCGATCACCTGCACCGCGAGCGCCTTGCCTTCGCCGTCGTCGAGCGTCTGGATGGTCAGCGATCCATGGCCGTTCATCGCGTCGCGCGCATTGACCGCGAGGTTGAGCAGCGCATTTTCGAATTGCTGCCGGTCGACCCAGCAGGCGCGGCCTGCGGCTTGCAGGTCGAGCGTCAGCGCGATCCGGTCGCCGATCGTGCGTTCGATCAACTCGGCAAAGCTCGTGATGCACGCGTCGATCGTCACCATTTCGGGCCGCGCGGGCTCGGACCGGGCAAAGGTCAGCAGCCGGCGGGTCAGGTCGGCGGCGCGATTGGCGCCGTCGAGCGCGTTGGCGAGGTGCCGCGACGCCTTTTCGGGCGCGCGCTGCGCCAGCTCGAGCCCGCCGACGACGACGGCCAGCATATTGTTGAAATCATGCGCGATGCCGCCGGTCAGCTGGCCGACCGCTTCCATCTTCTGCGCCTGGCGCAGCTGGGCTTCGGCGGCTTCGCGCTCGATCATCTCGCCGCGCAGCGCGTCGTTCGCGTGCGCGAGTTCGGCGGTTCGTTCCTTGACCGCTGTCTCGAGCTGCATCGCGCGGTCGCTTTCGAAAAGCTGCTCGCTCCGCGCGAGCCGCCGTTCGCCTTCGGCGCGGATCAACGAAAATGTCGTGCCGATCGCGATGACCGCGGCGCCCGCGCCGAGTAATGAAAAGAGCAGGATCGCCTGATTGAGGCTGGCACGGTCGGCGACGGCGAGCCGGTTGCGATCTCGCAGCAACGATCTTTCATTCGCGATGATTTCGCTCAGCAACTTGTCGATCTGGCTGACGCCTTGACCTTTGCCGGCGGCGTAATATTTCGAAATGGCAGCGACGGTCTGATTGTAGTTGGCGCTGAGCGCGGCATCGCCGAGCTGCGCGCCGCGGATGTCCATTTCGCGCGTCAGCTGTTCGACGAGTGCCATCTGTTTTGGATTGTCGCGCAGATTGCGCCGCAGCTGGGTCAGAAACTGGCGCGCGCGGCCCCATTGATATTCATAGACCCGGCCGTCTTCTTTTTGCAGCCCGACCGCAAAGCGGCCGAGCGCCGCTTCGGCGCGCGCGATCGCGGCGTCGACCGAGCGGGTCTGCGAGATCACCTCCATGCTCTGCGTCTGCCAGCCGAGCGAGCGGTCGTAATTGTCGTTGGCGCGCGCAAGCAGCAGCACGAGCGCCCCGACCACACCGGTCAGGATCGCTCCGAGGACGATCGTCGACCAGAAGCGAATACGCTCCCGCCGGCCGTCGTTTTCGTTTTCGCCATCCCGCTCGAACACGCGTTTCTCTTACCGGACAAGCGCGGCGCCGCAAAGCGCCTAAGGCGCCGCTACCTTGTCGCGGCTTCAACTCGCCCCGAAAAGGAATCCGCTGGTCGGCGCATGGTCTCGGTTCAGCCGATAATCCCTACGCGCTGGCCCGCGCGTTGGAAGCGGCCGAGGATCTCGTCGACCTGCTCGCCCGTGTGTTCGGCGCACAGCGAACAGCGCAGCAAGGTCATGCCTGCGGGGGTTGCGGGCGGGCGCGCGAGGTTGACGTAGAGCCCTTCTTCGAGAAGCGCTTCCCACATCATTGCGCCGCGTTCGAGGTCGGGCATGATCACCGCGATGATCGCCGACTGCGGTTTTTCGGTGCCGAGCTGGAAGCCCAGATCGCGGAGGCCCTTGTGCAGCTTCTTGGAATTCTCCCAGAGGTGCGCGCGCTTGTTCGACCCGTGCATCAGCTTGCGGATGCTCGTCGCCGCGGTCGCGACGACGCTCGGCGGCAGCGAGGCCGTGAACACATATGGGCGGCAGACGAGCCGCAGGATTTCGAACTTCGGATGGTTCGACACGCAAAAGCCGCCGACGGTGCCGACGCTCTTGCTGAACGTGCCGATGATGAAGTCGACATCGTCGATCACGCCCTGCGCTTCGGCGACGCCGCGGCCATGCTCGCCGATGAAACCCATCGAGTGGGCTTCGTCGACCAGCACCATCGCGCCATTTTCCTTCGAAACGCGGATCATCTCTTTCAGCGGCGCGATGTCGCCGAGCATCGAATAGACGCCTTCGAGCACGACGAGCTTGCCCGCTTCGGGGGGCAGGCGCTTCAGGCGCTTCTCAAGCGCCTCGACGTCGTTGTGGCGGAAAGCGACGATTTCGGCATTGCCCATCGCGCAGCCGTCATAGATCGACGCATGGCTGTCGATGTCGAGAATGACATAGTCGCCCTTGCCCGCGATCGTCGAAATGATGCCGAGGTTCGCCTGGTATCCGGTCGAGAACACCATGGCATGGTCCATGGCGTAGAATTCCTTGAGCGCGTCCTCGCACTCCTTGTGCCCCTGATAGGTGCCGTTGAGGACGCGGCTACCGGTCGTACCGCTGCCGAACTTGTCGAGCGCGTCCTTGCCTGCGGCGATGACATCCTCGTCGAAGGTCATGCCCATATAATTATAGGTGCCGAGCAGGATCGTCTCTCGCCCGTTGCAGATCGCGACGGTCGGCGAGACAACTTTTTCCATGACGAGGCTGAACGGGTCGGTCACCCCGGTCGCGAGCAGTTCCTCGCGCTGCTGGATCAGCGGGTCGAATTTCGAGAAGAGATCGGTCATCGCGGTATCAGCCCTGCAGTTTCTCGACCGCGGCGACCAGTTGGCCGACGGTTTCGATTTCGGCCTGCATGTTCATGCTGATGATAATGTCGAACGTGTCCTCGACCTCGGCGACGAAGTCCATCACCGTCAGGCTGTCCCATTCGAGGTCGCCGGCAAAGGTCGTAGCGTCGGTCAGCTCGACGCCTTTCTTGTTGAACGGGCCGATCAGGCCGAAAATCTGGTCGCGCAGGGCGGTGCTCATGTGGTGCGTCCCATAAAGGAAAAAAGTTGCGTGCGGCATGCCGCGAAGGCTCCCGATTGGCAAGCGAATGCGGCGGGAACAGGGCAGCATCTTGCCGCTGGCGGGACTTCGTGGCATCCCCGTGACGGGTCGCCAGCAGGGGCAGCTTGGCATGGACAGCGCAGATTCAAAGACATCGGCTGAACGGCCAGCGATTTCCTTCCCGCCGAACGCGGTGCACCTGGTGCGCACCAACCAGCAGATCACGATGCAATTGTCGCAGATGGCCGACCAAAAGGCGTCGATCCTGATGGGTGCGACCTTTGTCGTCTTCACGCTTGCGATCGGGCAAGCGCGCGTCGGCGCGGGCGCGCTCGCGATACCGCTCGCGATCCTCGCGACTTTTTCCTTTCTGTCGGCGCTGCTCGCGGTATCGGCGGTGCTGCCGCGTGTCGGCAAGGCGCCGCCGGTCGTCTACAAGGACGGCAAGGATCACAGCAATATCCTGTTCTTTGGCCGCTTCGAGCAGATGGACGAGGATGAATTCATCGCGGCGGTGAAAATGCGCCTGCGCACCGAGGAAGATCTGTACGAGACGATGCTGCGCGATACCTATCAGAATGGCGTCGTGCTCGCGCGGCGCAAATATCGCTATCTCGCTTATGCGTACCGTCTGTTCGTCGTCGGCCTGACGCTGACCTTCATCGCGTTCGGGGTCGAGATGGCGATGCTGTGGGCGGGTTAGCAGGCGCCGCGCTGTTGCCTTTCTGCCACCCTCGCCGACAAATGACCCGCTAAAAACCAGCCGGTATTGAACCCCCGGACCCTCGCGCCTATCCGGGCCGGCTATGCTGCAGCAGGCTGCCCCCTTGACCGCGGAACCGCCGCAGGGTCTTCGCAAGGAATTCCGGGCGACGCTGGCGCTCGCGGTGCCGCTCGCGGCCGCGAACCTGCTCCAGATGCTCGTCCACGCGATCGACGTGATTTTCGTCGCGCGGCTCGGGGACGCCGCACTCGCCGCATCGTCGCTCGGTGTCGCGATCTTCGGGCTTTTGCTCTGGACGGGCACGGGTCTGATCGGCGCATCGGCGCCGCTGATCGCCGCCGAACTCGGCCGCCGCAAGCATGCGGTACGCGAGGTGCGGCGCACCGTACGCATGGCGCTGTGGCTTTCAGCGCTGATTTCGCTGGTCTTCATGGGTATTTGCGCGGTCGGCGGCCCGATCATGATCGCCACCGGCCAGCCCGCCGAAACCTCGGCGCGCGCCGCAAGCTTCCTGCTGATCCTGATGTGGGGCCTGTTTCCGATGATCGCGGCGGCGGTGCTGCGTATCTTCGTCTCGGCGCTCGGCCGGCCGACGATCGCGACCGCGATTACCTTTGGCGCGCTGTTCGTCAACATGCTCGGCAACTGGATGCTGGTGTTCGGCAACCTAGGCATGCCCGCGCTCGGCTTGCACGGTTCGGCGATCTCGAGCGTGACGACGAGCGTGCTGATGCTGCTCGCCTATGTCGTCGTCATCCAGACAGACCGGCGGCTGCGGCGTTATCATCTGTTCGGTAATTTGTGGCGGCCCGAATGGGCGCGCTTTTTCGACATGCTGCGCATCGGTACACCGATCAGCCTGACGATTCTTGCCGAGGCGGGGCTGTTCACCGGCGCTGCCTTCCTGATGGGACGGATCGGCGAAGCGGAGCTTGCCGGGCACACGATCGCATTGCAGGTCGCCGCGCTGACCTTCCAAATTCCGTTCGGGGTTGCACAGGCGGCGACGATCCGCGTTGGGCTCGCCTATGGCGCGCGCGATCATCGCGCGATCGGTCACGCGGGCTTTGCCTCACTCGCGCTCGGCATAGGCTTCATGGGCTTCATGGCGCTGCTGATCTGGCTGTTCCCGTCGCTGGTGCTGTCGATCTATGTCGACGTCGACGCGGCGCGCAACGCTGCGATGGTCGGCTTTGCGATGCAGTTCCTTGTCGTCGCCGCGGCCTTTCAGCTCTTCGACGGCGCGCAGGCGGTGGCCGCGGGGGTGCTCCGCGGGTTGCAGGACACGCGCACGCCCATGATCATCGCGATCTGTGGCTATTGGATCGCGGGTTATGGCACCGCGATCTACCTCGGTTTCTGGACGCCGCTTGCCGGGGTCGGGGTGTGGATTGGGCTTGCGGTGGGGCTTGTCGTTGTTGCTGCGCTGCTCATCATACGCTGGCGGATGCGGGCGCGACTGGAGTTGTTGCCTTCAATTGTTGTTGCCCAAACTGACTAGCAAGCCGATTTGCGTCGGCCGTCATCTGCTTTATCTGTTCTGGCGTTATGGCTCGCAGGGGCTTGTCCCCTTGGCTTGCACTCTTGAAGCCGAGCCAGTGTTCTATCGCGTTCGCCTCGCCATACTGGATAATAATCGTCAGTTCGGCGTGGGCCATATCGGCTCTGACTTCGTTCAGCGAACCAATCGCCGCGAGACGAGCATCCAGCTTTCCAGGGTGGCAGAAGCGATCGCGGGACGCTGCAAGATATTTTAGCTTGTTTGAGAATGGCGCGCGGGGTGCGGCCTTGAATTCCAAGCGCACCAGAAATTCCGCGACCGAGCTTTCGAGTCGCGCGAATGCGTCGATAAATTTGCCGCGGAGCATTTGCCCATCGATCCAAAGCTGCCGCGGATCGGGTTCCAGCTTGCCCTTGATGACTGCCGTTTCGCACCCCATCTGGCTCATGTAACGCGCGGTCGAAAATATTCCCTTAATCGCCTTGACGCTGTCACACCCCCCGCCCATATCCCCGCCTGTTAGCACTCGCAACCCGTGAGTGCTAAACGACATCATTTCCATCTCTGGAGGGATTTCCATGCAATTTCGCCCGCTGCACGACCGCGTGCTTGTTCGCCGTATCGAAGCCGAAGAAAAGACGGCTGGCGGCATCATCATTCCCGACACCGCCAAGGAAAAGCCGCAGGAAGGCGAAGTCGTCTCCGTCGGCACCGGCACCCGCGCCGATGACGGCAAGGTGACCCCGCTCGACGTCAAGGCTGGCGATCGTATCCTGTTCGGCAAATGGTCGGGTACCGAAGTCAAGGTCGACGGCGAAGAGCTGCTGATCATGAAGGAATCGGACATCCTCGGCGTCATCGCCTGAGCGTTTCCATCGATTTGCGAATGAAGTTGCGCAGTTTTCTGCGCCTTTGAAAGGAATAAGCACATGGCTGCTAAAGACGTAAAATTCAGCCGCGACGCGCGTGAGCGCATTCTTCGCGGCGTCGACACCCTCGCCGACGCGGTGAAGGTGACCCTCGGTCCCAAGGGCCGTAACGTCGTGATCGACAAGAGCTTCGGCGCGCCCCGTATCACCAAGGACGGCGTCACCGTCGCCAAGGAAATCGAACTTAAGGACAAGTTCGAAAACATGGGCGCCCAGATGCTGCGCGAAGTCGCATCGAAGGCAAACGACAAGGCCGGCGACGGCACCACCACCGCGACCGTTCTTGCTCAGGCAATCGTTCGCGAAGGCATGAAGTCGGTTGCTGCCGGCATGAACCCGATGGACCTGAAGCGCGGTATCGACCTCGCGGTCACCAAGGTTGTCGAAACGATCAAGGCGCAGTCGAAGCCGGTTTCGGGCACGTCTGAAATCGCCCAGGTCGGCATTATTTCGGCCAATGGCGACAAGGAAGTCGGCGACAAGATCGCCGAAGCCATGGAAAAGGTCGGCAAGGAAGGCGTGATCACCGTCGAGGAAGCCAAGGGCCTCGATTTCGAACTCGATGTCGTCGAAGGCATGCAGTTCGACCGCGGCTACCTCAGCCCCTATTTCATCACCAACCCCGAAAAGATGCTCGTCGAGCTTTCGGATCCGTACATCCTGATCTTCGAAAAGAAGCTGTCGAACCTCCAGTCGATGCTTCCGATCCTCGAAGCCGTGGTGCAGTCGGGCCGTCCGCTCCTCATCATCGCTGAAGACATCGAAGGCGAAGCGCTCGCAACGCTGGTGGTCAACCGCCTGCGCGGCGGCCTGAAGGTCGCTGCCGTCAAGGCACCGGGCTTCGGCGATCGTCGCAAGGCGATGCTGCAGGACATCGCGATCCTCACCGCCGGTGAAATGATCAGCGAAGACCTGGGCATCAAGCTTGAGTCGGTCACGCTGAACATGCTCGGGCAGGCCAAGCGCGTCACGATCGACAAGGACAACACCACCATCGTCGATGGTGCTGGCGACCATGATGCGATCAAGGGCCGCGTCGAACAGATCCGTGCGCAGATCGAAACGACCACGTCGGATTACGACAAGGAAAAGCTGCAGGAACGTCTGGCGAAGCTCGCTGGCGGCGTTGCAGTGATCAAGGTCGGCGGCGCTTCGGAAGTCGAAGTGAAGGAACGCAAGGATCGCGTCGATGACGCTCTCCACGCGACCCGCGCTGCGGTCGAAGAAGGCATCGTCCCTGGCGGCGGTACTGCGCTTCTGTACGCGACGAAGGCTCTCGAGGGCATGTCGGGCGTCAACGAAGACCAGACCCGCGGCATCGACATCATCCGTCGCGCTCTGCAGGCTCCGGTTCGCCAGATCGCTGAAAACGCCGGCTTCGACGGCGGTGTCGTCGCGGGCAAGCTGTTCGACCAGAACGACAGCAACTTCGGCTTCAACGCCTCTACCGACGTCTATGAAGACCTGGTCAAGGCCGGTGTTATCGACCCGACCAAGGTTGTCCGCACCGCACTTCAGGATGCTGCCTCGGTTGCCGGTCTGCTGATCACCACCGAAGCCGGCATTGCCGAAACGCCCGACGACAAGCCCGCCATGCCCATGGGTGGCGGCGGCATGGGCGGCATGGGCGGCATGGACTTCTAAGTCCAAACCGTTCGGCGTTCAGCCAATAAGAGGGCCGGGGGAGCAATCCTCCGGCCCTTTTTCTTTGTGTTTATGCTCTCTCGTCACCCCGGAGTTGATCCGGGGTCCCGCTTGGCGTCTCTTTCAGGATTACGGCCGGAGTGAGTGGGGCGTTGCTGACGAAATAGGGCGGGCGGGACATTGCCAGTTAAGGCAAGGCGGCATAGCTAGGGCGGCGATGATGTTCGCCCTCGCCCTCGCGCTGCTCGCCGACCCCGCAACCGCCACGCCCCCGCCGCCGGTCGAGCGCTGCGGATATCGGATCGTCGAGACATTTCCGCACGACAGGTCGTCCTTCACTCAAGGACTATTTTGGCACGAGGGGCATTTATACGAAGCCACCGGTCAATATGGCCAATCGCGCGTCGCACGCCTTGACCTCAAGACCGGCAAGGCGCTCGCCCAATCGAAACTTCCGTCCGATCAATTTGGTGAGGGGATCACGCGTTGGGGTGACCAGATCATCGGTGTGACCTGGCAGGGCGGCATCGGCAATCGTTGGTCTATCAGGGACCTGAAGCCCGCCGGCACCTTTAAATATGAGGGCGAGGGTTGGGGGCTGACAATGGTCGGCGACAGCCTGGTTCTGAGCGACGGCACCACCGACCTTCGTTTCTTCGATCCCGCGACGATGAAGGAGCAGAAGCGTGTCACCGTGCGCTTCGCCGGTCGCCCGCTTCCGATGCTCAACGAGCTTGAGACGATCGATGGCCAGATCTGGGCCAATGTCTGGATGACGGACTTCATCGTCCGCATTGACCCCGCCACCGGCGACGTCGTCTCGCTCGTCGACCTGACGACGCTCAAGGCCGATGCCGGCGTCAGCGATACCGACAGCGTGCTGAACGGCATCGCCTGGGACGCGAAGAAGAAGCGCCTGTTCGTGACGGGCAAGAACTGGCCGAAGCTTTACGAGATCGCGCTCGCCGACTGCCACTAAGCCATCAGCGCCGCCTCCATTCGCGCCGCCGCGGCGTCATAGACGCGCGCTTTCAGTCCGGCGGTCACGGCTTCGGGCGCACGGTCGGGGTGGCCGCCGGTGAAGGGTGGGGCCGGGTCATATTCGATCGCGAGCTGGATCGCCTGAGCGACCGCGTCGCCCTTGAGCCGAGCGATCAATGTCAGCGCGAAATCGAGCCCTGACGTCACGCCGCCGCTGGTCACGACATGGCCGTCCTCAACGACGCGGGCATTTTCATGGCTTGCTCCGACGAGCGGCAGCAGATGCGTATAGCCCCAGTGCGTCGTCGCGCGCCTGCCCGCGAGCAGCCCGGCGCGGCCGAGCAGGAAGGCGCCGGTGCACACGCTCGTCACCCATTGAGCGCCCGCAGCCTGGCGCGCGATGAAGTCGATCGTCGCCTTGTCATTCAGCGCGTCGGTAACGCCGTGACCGCCGGGAACGCACAAAATGTCGGCTTGCGGCGCGCGCGCAAAGTCATGCGTCGGGACGATCGCGAAGCCGCTGTCGGTCGCGATCGGTTCGAGGCTTGCCGCTGCGCCGGCCAGCACTGCGCCGGGCATCCGCGACAACGCTTGCGCGGGCGCCGTGAAATCGAGCTGGGTGATGCCCGGAAAAAGCAGGAAAAGGATTGTTGTGGTTGGGGCGTCGGTCATGCGGATGTCCTTGCACTGGCAGTGGATCACCCAGGCGCGCGGCTCGTCTCGATCGTCGGATCGGTCCCGCTTCCCGATGGGACTCCATCTTCAGCGCCAGTTGCGGAACGACGGCAATCTAGCGCGGGCAAGGCCGCGAGGAAAGGCTATTTGGCGGCATCTTTTGCCGCAGGGGCCTCGTCTGAGACCGGAAGACTGTCGCGGCTTTCGAGCATTTCGGCGGCATCGTCGAGCGCCTTTGCCTCGCTGACGGTCACGCCGCCGGGGCCGGGTTCGTTGTCGGTACGGCTGCATCCTGCCGCAAGGATCAGGACCACGAGCGCGGCGCTGGTCTTCCACCGATCGATCATTTCATACGCTCCCACGAAAAAGGGCCCCATCCAAGGTGGATGGAGCCCCGAATATCAGCCCGAAGGCGTGCCGACGACTTACTTCTTGTCGTTTGCTTCGGCCTTCTTGGTTTCTTCGGCGATCTTGTCGCCAGCATTGGCAGCAGCGTCGCCGGCCGCGTTCACGGTGCCTTCGACGGCATTGCCGGCGTTCTTCGCGGCGTCGGCGGTCGCATCGGCGGCTTCGCCAGCGGCGGCGGCGGTCGCGTCGGCAGCGCCAGCGGCTGCATCGGCAGCGGCGTCGCCAGCGGCGGCAGCGTCATCGGCGGCCGAGGTGGCGGTTTCCGACGCGGCGTCCTGCGTCTTTTCCGAGCAGGCGGTGAGGCTGAAGGCCGCAGCGGCCATCGATGCGAGGATGATCTTGCGCATGGGTAATTCCTTTCGAATACAACGGCCGTGTGATGGGCCATTGGGACTGAGAGTTAACGAGGGATCAGGTCCTTTGCAACTGCGCTGCTTGATACCCGACCCGGAAGGAAAAAGGGGCCACCGGTGAACCGGCGACCCCCCTTTGTCTTGGCCGAAAAGCCGAAAAGAAGCTTACTTCTTGGCTTCTTCCAGAGCGCCCTTTGCGGCGTCGGCAGCTTCCTTGGCAGCGCCAGCAGCTTCGGTCGCCTTGTCAGCAGCCTTGGCAGCGTCACCAGCAGCGGCGGCATCGCCTGCGGCGCCGGCAGCGGCGCCGGCTTCGCCAGCGGCAGCAGCGCTCGCGTCGGCAGCGCCTTCGGCTGCTTCCATCGCGCCATCGGCAGCGCCTTCAACGGTCGCGGCTGCGTCTTCGGTTGCAGCGGCCGTGTCATCGGCAGCCTTGTCGGCGCAAGCAGCGAGGCCCATCGAGGCGGCGAGGACGAGCGACAGAGTGATCGATTTCTTCATGTGGGAATTCCCCTCTCGGTTTGAACTGACCGATCGGCACAGGAACGGATCGATCCCGAATATTGCCAATCGCGGGCAGAATTACCGCCTCGTGGAATCGCGTGCAACGCCCTTTTTGGGAGAGCTCGTCCGTTTCGTCGTAATTCGGTCGTAATCGGGGGACGTGTGGCGGAAATTGTGGCGTGGCGCTTGGTTGACCGGATATAAAGAAACCTTTATATGTCCTTTCATGAGCGAGCTACTCGACATTTTTCGCGCCTTGGCGGACCCGACGCGTCTGCGAGTCGTCGCGCTTTTGCGCGAAATGGAGCTTGCCATCGGTGAATTGGCGGTCGTTCTCGACCAAAGTCAGCCCCGCGTGTCACGCCATGTCCGGATCCTCGTCGAGGCAGGCATCGTCGAGCGGCGGCGCGAAGGGAGCTGGGTTTTTCTGCGTATTGCCGAGGGCGGAGCGGTTGCCGGGATTATCGGGCAGGCCGAAAAATGGCCTTTCTCGGCCCGTGAAACGCGGGTCATTGCCTATGATGCGCGGCGGCTGGCGGCGGTGCGCGACGAACGCGCAGCGGCAGCCGAGCGCTATTTTGCCGAACATGCTGCCGAATGGGATGCGATCCGCTCGCGTCACGTCGCCGAAAGCCAGGTCGAGGCCGCGATGCTCGCCATGATGCACAACCGCCGGCTAGGCCATCTGCTCGATATAGGTACCGGCACCGGCCGGATGGCGGAAATCTTCGCCCCGACCGCACGGCGCATCACTGCGCTTGATCGCAGTCCCGAAATGCTACGCATTGCGCGCACCAAGCTGGAGGGGCAGTCGGTTCCTGTCGACCTGCTGCAGGGCGATTTCCTGAATCTGCCCGTCGCCGACGCGAGCATCGACAGCGTCGTTATCCATCAGGCCTTGCATTTCGCGCACGAGCCCGACCGTGTGATCGCCGAAGCAAGCCGCGTGCTGCGCGGCGGCGGGCACCTGCTCGTGGTCGATTTCGCGCCGCATGAGGATGAAGAATTGCGCAATCTCGCGGCGCACGCCCGTCTCGGCTTTTCGGACGCGCAGATTCGCGGCTGGTTCGCTTCCGCAGGGCTGCTCCTCGAAACGACTCAAACGCTCGAAGGTGGGGAGCTGGCTGTAAAGCTATGGCTCGGCCGCCGTCGCAGCGACGAAGATCAACCCCCCGCCAGTGAAGGCGGACAAAGTAAAAGGCTTGCGGCATGACGTCGAATTTGAATTCGCTGGCAGAGGCGCGCCGCGCCGCAGCTACGCCGCTGTTTGCCAATCTCGAAGGCGACATCGGCGTCAGCTTCGAATTCTTCCCGCCCAAGACGGAGAAGATGGAAGCGCAGCTGTGGGACACCTTCCGCACGCTCGAACCATTGGCTCCGAGCTTCGTTTCCGTCACGTACGGCGCCGGCGGTTCGACGCGCGAGCGCACCCATGCGACCGTCGCGCGCATTGCCGCCGAAAGCGCCGTTCCCCCGGCGGCGCACCTGACATGCGTCGAGGCCTCGCGCGCCGAGATTGACGAGGTCGCGCGTGCCTATTGGGATGCGGGCGTGCGCCACATCGTCGCGTTGCGTGGGGATGTTCCGGGCGGCGAGCCGTACCGGGCGCATCCGGACGGCTATGCCAATGCGATCGAACTGGTCGCGGGGCTGAAAGCCGTCGCGCCGTTCGACATTTCGGTTGCCGCCTATCCCGAGGTGCACCCCGACGCGTCCTGCGCCGAGGCCGATCTCGATAATCTGAAGCGCAAGCTTGATGCGGGCGCTACGCGCGCGATCACGCAATTCTTCTTCTCGCCCGAGGCGTTCCTGCGTTTCCGCGATGCCGCGGCGGCTGCAGGGATCGATGCGCCGATAATTCCCGGTATCCTGCCGGTGTCGAACGTGTCGCAGACGCGGCGCATGGCCGACATGTGCGGCACGGCGATCCCCGCATGGATGGTGTCGCTGTTCGACGGTCTCGACGATCACCCTGCCGCACGCCAGTTGGTGGCGGCGACGATTGCCGCCGAAATGTGCCGCCGCCTGTACGCGGGCGGCGTGCGGGACTTCCATTTCTACACCCTCAACCGTGCCGAGCTCAGCTATGCCATCTGCCATCTGCTGGGATTGCGGCCGATTTCGACCGCAAAGGATCAGGCAGCATGACCTCCAAATCCATTTCGGGCGCACGTGAAGCCCTTCAGGCCGCGGCAAAGGAGCGCATCCTGCTCACCGATGGTGGCTGGGGAACCCAGATCCAGCTCCGCAAGCTGACCGAGGCTTGCTATGCGGGCAATCTCGGCCTGTCGCATGACCAGAAGGGCAACAACGATATCCTCGCGCTGACGCGTCCCGACGTTGTTACCGCGATCGGAGAGGCCTATCTCGCCGCGGGGTCGGACATCGTGTCAACGAACACGTTCAGCGCGAACCGCATTAGCCAAGCCGACTATGGCGCCGAGGCGCTGGTCGCCGACATCAACATTGAAAGCGCGCGGCTGGGACGCGAGACCGCGGTAAAATATGAAGCGCTCGACGGTCGCCGCCGCTTCGTCGCCGGTGCGGTCGGGCCGACGAACAAGACACTGTCGCTGTCGCCCGACGTCAACAATCCGGGCTTTCGCGAGATCGATTTCGACGAACTCAAGGATGTCTATCTGGAACAGGTGGTCGCGCTGGCCGAGGGTGGCGCCGATTTCATCCTGATCGAGACGATCTTCGATACGCTCAACGCCAAGGCGGGTATCGCCGCGACGCTGGAGGCCGAAGCGAAGATCGGGCGCGAACTGCCGCTGATGATCTCGATGACGCTGACCGACCTTTCGGGACGCAACCTGTCGGGCCACACGGTCGAGGCTTTCTGGTATGCCGTACGCCACGCCAAGCCGCTGACGATCGGGCTCAATTGCTCGTTCGGTGCGTCGCAGCTCCGTCCGCATGTCCGCGTCCTCTCCGATATCGCCGATGCGTTGGTGATGGTCTATCCGAACGCCGGCTTGCCCAACGAACTCGGCGAATATGACGAAATGCCCGACACGACCGCGAGCCTTGTGCGCGAATGGGCCGAACATGGCCAAGTCAATATCCTCGGTGGCTGCTGCGGATCGACACCCGCGCATATCGCGGCGATGGCGAAAGCGATCGAGGGGCTCGCGCCGCGGCAGATTCCCGATGTGCCGGTGCGCACGCGGCTTGCGGGGCTCGAGCCCTTTACCATGGCGGCCTGAACCGATGCCCGACAATCCGACATGGACGATCCGGGAAGCCGGAGTCGATGATGCGCCGGCGCTCGCGCTGATCGGCGCGGCGACCTTCCTCGAAACCTTCGCGGGCATTCTCGATGGCGATGCGATCGTCGGTCACTGCGCCGCACAGCATAATGCGGCTGCCTATGCGGCCGGTCTGGCGGCCGGCGCGCGCGCCTGGATCGCCGAAGCGCAGCCCGGCGGCGCGCCGATCGGATTCGCGCTGGTCGGCAAGCCTGACCTTGCCGCGGCACTCGAAGGCGATATCGAGCTGAAGCGCATCTATTTGCTGTCGCGCTTTCACGGCACCGGGCTCGGCGCGGCGCTGATGAAGCGGGCGCTGGAGGCAGCGCACGGTCATCGCCGTCTGTTGCTCGGTGTCTACGCCCGCAACGAGCGCGCGCTCGCCTTCTATCGCAAACAGGGTTTTGTCGACCTCGGCACGCGCCAGTTCAATGTCGGCGGCAAGCTTTACGACGATCTCGTCCTAGCCCGCCCGCTTGCCGCCTAATGCTCAGTTTCAGGATTATTCGATGACCACCGCCGCTTCCTCCAGCTTCGTCAATATCGGCGAACGCACCAACGTTACCGGATCGGCGGCGTTCAAGAAGCTGATCCTCGCCGACGATTATACCGCGGCGGTCGAGGTTGCGCGCCAGCAGGTCGAAAATGGCGCACAGGTCATCGACGTCAATATGGACGAGGGTCTGCTCGACGCCGAATATGCGATGACGACCTTTCTGAAACTCATCGCCGCGGAGCCCGATATCGCGCGCATTCCAGTGATGATCGACAGCTCGAAATGGGATGTCATCGAGGCGGGGCTGAAATGCGTGCCCGGCAAGCCGATCGTCAATTCGATCAGCATGAAGGAAGGCGAGGAGCAGTTTCTGAATCATGCGCGCAAGTGCATGGCCTATGGCGCCGCGGTCGTCGTGATGGCGTTCGACGAGGTCGGGCAGGCCGACACGAAGCAGCGCAAGATCGAAATTTGCGAGCGCGCCTACAAGCTGCTGATGACTATCGGCTTTCCGCCCGAGGACATCATCTTCGACCCGAATGTGTTTGCGGTCGCGACCGGGCTGGAAGAGCATGATAATTATGCGGTCGACTTCATCGAGGCGGTGAAGGAAATTCGCGTCCGCTGTCCGCACGTTCATTTTTCGGGCGGCCTGTCGAACCTGTCGTTCGGTTTCCGCGGCAACGAGGTCGTGCGCCGGGCGATGCACAGCGTTTTCCTCTATTATGCGATCCCCGCCGGGCTCGACATGGCGATTGTCAACGCTGGCCAGCTCGACGTTTACGACACGATCGATCCCGAGCTTCGGCAGGCGGTCGAGGACGTCGTGCTCAACCGCAAGGTCGACGGCGAGGCGGAATCGCCGACCGAGCGGCTGATCGCGCTTGCCGAACGCTATAAGGGTACCAATGCGGCGCAGGAAAAGGCGGCCGAGGAATGGCGCGGCTGGGAGGTGCGAAAGCGGCTCGAACATGCGCTGGTCAAGGGTATCGACGCCTATGTTGTTGATGATACCGAGGAAATGCGCCTGCTGCTGCCGCGTCCGATCGAGGTGATCGAGGGGCCGCTGATGGACGGCATGAACGTGGTCGGCGACCTGTTCGGATCGGGCAAGATGTTCCTGCCGCAGGTCGTGAAATCGGCGCGCGTGATGAAGAAGGCGGTCGCCCATCTGCTGCCCTTCATCGAGGCGGCGAAGGAGCCCGGCGCCAAGGGCAAGGGCAAGGTCGTGATGGCGACCGTCAAGGGCGACGTTCATGACATCGGCAAGAATATCGTCGGCGTCGTGCTCCAGTGTAACGGCTTCGAGATCGTCGACCTCGGCGTGATGGTGCCCTGGTCGAAGATCCTTGAGGCGGCGAACGAGAATGATGCCGACATGATCGGCCTGTCGGGTCTGATCACCCCCTCGCTCGACGAGATGGTAACGGTCGCCGAGGAGATGCAGCGCGCCGGTATGACTATGCCGCTGCTGATCGGCGGCGCCACGACGTCGAAGGTCCATACCGCGCTGCGGATCGACCCGGCGTACAAGGGCCCGGTGCTTCACGTTCTCGACGCGAGCCGCGCGGTCGGCGTCGCGACTGCACTGGTCAGCGACACCGGGCGCGACGCCTATGTGCAGGGCTATAAGGACGATTATGAGCATGTCCGCGACGTGCGCGCGGGCAAAGGACAGAGCGTTTTGCATACGCTTGAGGAGGCGCGTGCCAATTTTTACGACGCCTATCTCAGCGACAAGCCTGCGCCGCCGCTGCAGCCGGGGCTGCACCGCTTTGACGACTGGTCGCTCGAAGATTTGCGCGAATGCATCGACTGGACGCCCTTTTTCCGCGCGTGGGAGCTGCACGGCACTTATCCGTCGATCCTTCAAGACGATGTCGTCGGCGAAACGGCGCAGGCGCTGAAGGCCGATGCCGACGCGATGCTCGACAAGCTGATCGCCGAAAAATGGCTGACGGCGCGTGGCGTCTGTGCTTTCTGGCCGTGCGCGCGTGACGGCGACAGCGTCACGATCCACCTCGCCGAGGAGGAGCGCCATGTGACGCTTCCTTTCCTGCGTCAGCAGATCAAGAAGAGCCGCGACCGCGCCAATATGTGTCTTGCCGATTTCATCGATCCGGCGGGCGACTGGATGGGCGGCTTTGCGGTGGGCATCCACGGTATCGAACCGCATTCGGAGCGTTTCCGCGCCGATAAGGACGATTATTCGGACATCTTGCTGAAGGCGCTAGCCGATCGCTTTGCGGAGGCGTTTGCCGAGCGGCTGCACCAGCATGTCCGCACCACCCTCTGGGGTTACGCGCCTGGCGAGCAGTTGACAAACGAGGCGCTGATCAAGGAAGAATATCGCGGTATCCGTCCGGCACCCGGCTATCCCGCCTGCCCCGATCACAGCCTGAAGCCGATCCTGTTCGACCTGCTCCAGGCTGGCGACAATGCGGGGTTGGTGCTGACCGAGAGCTTTGCGATGTTGCCCACGGCTGCGGTCAGCGGCTTCTATTTCGGGCATCCCGAAAGCCAGTATTTCGGCGTCGCGCGGATCGGTAGCGACCAGCTTGAGGATTATGCCGAGCGGCGCGGGGTCGACATCGAAACCGCGACGCGCTGGCTACGCCCGAACCTCGATTAACCTGCATCGGTGTGCCTGTCCGATAAGGGGACAGGCGCCCGATTAACCAGCTTCGCGAGCGACGAAGGTCCCGAAAGCCGCTATGGCGCGGCGATGTCCAAGGCAATTCTCCGCCGGCCCTTGCTGCCGCTGCTCGCCCTTCCGCTGCTTCTCGCGCCGCTGCCGCTGCCGGCACAGACCGGCGGCGAGCCCTATAGTGTCGATGGGCGCAGCTTCGGGCGGTTGCAGGATGCCGTCGATGCGATCGGGGAAGGCGAGGGCACAATCCGCGTCGCTCCCGGTTACCATCGCGATTGCGCCGTGCAGACCGCGGGTCGCATCGCCTTCGTTGCGGTCGAACCCGGCCGTGCGATCTTCGACGGTGTGACGTGCGAGGGCAAGGCTGCGCTGGTGCTGCGCGGTGCTGGCGCGAAAGTCGACGGGATCGTGTTCCAGAATATGCGCGTCCCCGACGGCAATGGCGCAGGTATCCGTCTCGAGCAGAGCGACCTCGACGTCGTGAACAGCCTTTTCCGCAACAGCGAGGAGGGTATCCTAACCGCCGACGATCCCGCCGCGACGCTGACGATCGACCGCTCGACCTTCTCGCGCCTTGGTCGCTGCGACCGCGGCCTGAGCTGCGCGCACAGCGTTTACACAGGCAGCTATGGCCGCGTTGTCGTGACGCGCACGCGCTTCGAAAAGGGCAGCGGCGGCCATTATCTGAAAACCCGCGCGGCGCGGGTCGACATCAACGACAACAGCTTCGACGACACGCAGGGCAAGACGACCAATTATCTGATCGACCTGCCCGCAGGTTCGACGGGCCGCGTCGTGAACAATCTGCTGATCCAGGGGCGCGACAAGGAAAATTATTCGGCGCTGATCGCCGTCGCTGCCGAGGCACGCGACAATCCATCGCGCGGCCTGGTGATCGAGGGCAATCGCGCGAGCATTCCGCAAGGCATTGGCCGAAACTCGGTGTTCGTTGCCGATTGGAGCGGCGAACCGCTGGCGATCGGACCAAACGAACTGGGGCCGGGGCTGAAGCGCTTCGAGAAGCGGTAGGGGCTTACGCCTCGCCGCGCGTTTCGATCAGCGACGCGGCGAGCGCCTCAGCGGGCGATTTGCCGCCCCACAGCACGAACTGGAACACCGGGTAAAAGCGCTCGCATTCGTCGATCGCGCTTTCGATCAGCGTCTCGGTGAGGTCGAGCGGCAGCGACGCGTCGGCGCCGAGCAGCATACCGTGGCGGAACAGGATCGTGCCGCTGTTCGACCACAGTTCGAAATGGCCGAGCCACAATTGCTCGTTGATCAGCGCGAGCGCTTCATGCGCCACGGCGCGTTTGTCCTCGACGACGCGAATGTCGGGGAAAGCGAGGAGCTGGATTACCCCGTCGTCGGCACGCCACACCGCGCGCAGTTCATAAGTTGTCCAACTGCCCTGTGCAGTGGCGACAATCTCGTCCTCACCGACCATCTCGTGCGGCCAGTCGTGCGCGGCGAAATAGGATGCCAGCATCTCCATCGGTGCCGCGTCCTGGCCGTCATCATCGTCGTAAATATCGTCACTCATGCGCGCGCCTTAGCCCGGATGGCGCCGCGACGCGAGTCCGCGTCCCGTGCCATCCGGGGAATATATTGTGCATAATGGACCGCGCGCTTGGCGCGTCAGCCCTTGGGCTTGCGCGCCGCAGGCTTCGCGGCCGGTTTCGTCGCAGCCGGCTTTGTTGCGCCCTTCGGCGCCGCCGCAGCCTTCGGAGCCGCCGCCGGCTTCGCCACGCCTTCGAGCTTGTCGAGCCGTGCCTTCAACGCTTCGGCTTCGGCGCGCGCGGTCGCGGCCATCTGCTTCACCGCCTCAAATTCCTCGCGGCTGACGAAATCCATGCGGCCAACCCATTCCTTGGCACGGTCGCGCATCGCGGATTCGGCTTCGCGGCCTGCACCGGCGACGGTTCCGGCAATGCCGTTCACCATCTTGGCGAGGTCGTCGAAAAAGCGGTTTTCGCTTTGCATGTCTCATATTCCTTCGTCGGGGTCTGTCCCCTTGCCGTCACCTTATCTGGGTGCTGGCGGCGGCGGGGACAAGGGTTTCGGCATCGGGATTGCGCTGATCGATCTGGAAATTCAGGATCGCGGCAAAGCTTAGCCAGATCATATAGGGCACCAGCAGCCACGCCGCCGCCTTGCGGATTGCCGCAAATGCGAAGGCCGTCGCGATGGTCACCATCAAGATGAAGATGATCACATAGAGCGCGGTCGTCACCTGATGCTGCCCAAAGAAAAGCGGCGACCAGGCGAAATTAGCGAAAAGCTGAACGAAGAAGAGCAGCAGCGCGAAGCCGCGCCCCTTTGCGCCGCGCGCATGGAGGATCATCGCGAGCGACAGGCCGAGGCAGATGTAGAGGATCGGCCAGACGGTGCCGAACACCCAGCCCGGCGGCGTGATCGGTGGCAAGTCGAGCGATGCGAACCAGCGATTGCCATAACCGCTGTTCGACAAGAGCCCCGACAGGCTGCCCGCAAGCACGATCGCTGGCACAGTAACGAGCGCCCAGCGCAGATAGGACATGCGAAGCTGTCCCGGCGTTGCGATTTCGGTCATGTCCGCATTATCCCCCACACGCGAATCCGTTGCATTGGTGTCGCGATTGTGCGGCGCAGCGTCAAGCGGCTCGCTTCACTGCAGCGATCAGAAATTCGACATTTCCTTCCGGACCGGTGATCGGACTTTCGACGAGGTCGGCGACCTCCCAGTTTTCGCGGGTCAGCCAGTCCCGCACTTCGGCGCAAACGCGTGCATGCACGGCGGCATCGCGAACGACGCCCTTCTTGCCCACCTCGTGGCGCTCCGCCTCGAACTGCGGCTTGATCAGCGCGACCATATGCGCGCCTTCTTTTGCGAAAGACATCGGTACGGGCAGCACTTTTGACAGCGCGATGAAACTGGCGTCGCAGACGATCAGGTCGACCGGTTCGGGGATGTGGGCGGGCGTCAGGATGCGCGCGCTCGTCTGTTCGTGGACGATGACGCGTTCGTCCTGCCGCAGCTTCCACGCGAGTTGATTGGTCCCCGAATCCACCGCATAGACGCGCGCCGCGCCGCGGCTGAGCAGCACGTCAGTAAAGCCGCCCGTCGACGATCCGACGTCGATCGCAACCGCACCGCTGACGTCCCAGCCGAGATGCCTCAGCGCATGGTCGAGCTTGATCCCGCCGCGCGACACCCACGGATGATCGCGGCCCTTGACGCTGATCTCTGCATCGTCGGCGATCTGCTGCCCAGCCTTGTCGATCTTGCGGTCGCCGACGAAGGCAAGCCCCGCAAGGATCAGTGCCTGCGCGCGCGTCCGGCTTTCGGCCAGGCCGCGGTCGACGAGCAGTTGGTCGGCGCGCTGCTTCGCCATCAGCGCTTCGCCTTGTCGGCGAGCAGGCCCGGAGTCAGTATCTGCGGCAGGATTTCGGGCTTGGCGGCGCCGGGCGCGTACCAGAGATAGAGCGGCACGCTGTTGCGGCCATGTTCCGCCAGCGTGCGCGTGATGACCGGATCGCCGTTGGTCCAGTCGCCGACGAGCGTGACGACGCCTGCCTTTTCGAAGACCTGTTGCACCGTCTCGCGGTTGATCGCGCCGGCCTCGTTCGCCTTGCACGACAGGCACCAGTCGGCGGTGAAATAGACGAAGACGGGCTTGCCTGTGGCGCGTGCCTTGGCGAGCGCATCCGCCGAAAAGGTCGATCCGGCGCCGTCGGCGGTGCGTTCGGCCTCGGCGACTTCGGTTACCGTGCCCGCGAGGCTGACGAGCAGAAGCAGACCGGACGCGAACAGCAGCCACGACCGCCGGTCGCCGCGCTGAATCGACCCGTAGTGTGTGAGCAGGACGAACGCCATCGCGACCGCAAGGGTTGGCCACATCAACTGCGCACCGCTACCAAGCTGGCGCCACAGCAGCCATGCCAGCGCGAGGGTGGTGAGCGCCATCGGTAGCGCCATCCATTTGCGGAAACGGTCCATCCATGGCCCCGGCTTTGGCAGCCGATTGCGCAGCGCAGGTACGAAGCCGACCCCAAGGAAGGGCAGGGCGAGCCCCAGCCCCAGCCCGCCGAAGATCGGCAGCGCGGCCCATGCCGGCAGCACCAGTGTCGCGCCCAGCGCCGCGCCGAGCAGCGGCCCGCTGCACGGCGTCGCGACGAAAGCGGCCAGCGCGCCGGTCCAGAAGCCGCCTGCCGCACCGCCCTTGTCGACGAGCGCCTGTCCACGGCCAAAGGACGGCAGTTCATATGCCCCGAGCAGATTGAGCGTGATCGCCAGCGCGAGGAGCAGCAGCGCCAATACGCTGACCGGATGCTGCAATTGGAACGCCCAGCCGACCTGCTCGCCCGCGGCGCGCAACACAAGCAGCGCGCCGCCGAGGAGCAATGCGGTAACGATGGCGCCGGCGGTATAGGCTAGCGCCTCGACCTTCGCGCTGCGCGCATCGCCGCCCGAACGCGCAAGGCTAAGCGCCTTCAGGCTCAATATGGGAAATACGCACGGCATCAGGTTGAGGATGAGCCCGCCAAGGATTGCGCCGCCGAGCGCGGTCCAGAACAGGCCCATGTCGATGCCGCCGGCTTTCCCGGCGATCCCCTCGCCCTTCGCGGGAACCGTGCCGGGTTCGAGCGTCAGTGACAGACCGCGCCCGGCTCCGAGTTTCAGTAGCGCCGAAATCGGCCCCGCCTTGTCGCCCTTCACGCGCGTTTCGACGATGATGTGGTCGCCATTGCGACTGAAGCTTTGCGGCGCGGCATAGTCGACGACGTCCTGTGTCTCGACGAACAGATGCGGCGCGTCGATCGCGGTGCTGGCGGGGAGGGGGATGGCAAAGCGCACCATGTCGCCGCGCCGCTCCCACGTGCCGTGGCGATCGAGCGGCTGCGGCAGCAGCGCGCGCCAGCCGTCGAAGCGGGTGCGCTCGGCGGATGCGACCTTGCCATCGCCTGCCTTCAGTGCGACCGAAATTACGGCTTTTTCGGGCACGCACACCTTGTCTGTACAAGCGAGCCAGTTGGCGACCCCGGATAGCGTCAGGTCGGTGCCCGGCGCGACGCTCTTGTCGACCTGAACTTCGGCGAGCAGCGCATAGGGGTGCTCATAGACATGGTTCATCATGCCAAAGAGGATCAGCGCGTCGGGCACCGGGTAACGGAAGGGGGCGATCGTCACGCCCTCGGGCGCGTTCCATTCGACGGACAGGCCGAAGCCCGCGTCGCCGCCATTTACCCAATAGCCGTGCCATGTCTTTTCAGGCGCCATCGTCAGCGCGAGCGTCATATTGCCGCCGGGAGCGGGCGTTGCCGACTCGGCGACCAGTTTTGGCTGTATATGGGTCGATTGTGCGTGCGCCGTGCTCATGGTGACTAGCGTCAGCGCCAGCAATGCCAGCAGGGCGCGCAATACGCGTGTCACAAAAGCCTCACTTCTCAAATTCATGCTCAGCCCGCGCCCGTTCGTCGTTCGAAGGCTTGCCATATAGGCGGCTTTCGACGAGAGGACAGCCCGCGCTTTTTGGGGCGACACCCCACCATCATTTGGAGAAGCCGTCCGTGAAGCTGAAATATCTGTCCACTGCCCTTGCCGCCGTGCTTTGTGTCGCCGCTGCCGGAACCGGTCTCGCGCAGAATTCGGCCCCGCCGGCGCAAAAGGTTACGGCCGCGACGCCGGCGCCGAAGCTTGTCGTGATGATCGCGGTCGACCAGTTTTCAGCCGACCTGTTCGCCGAATATCGTGGGCATTTCACCGGCGGCCTTGCGCGGCTTGCATCGGGCATCGTTTTTCCGTCGGGCTATCAGGCGCATGGTGCGACCGAGACCTGCCCCGGCCATTCGACGATCCTGACCGGCAATCATCCGGCGCACACGGGCATTGTGGCCAATAATTATTTCGACCTGTCGGTCGCGCGCGCCGACAAGCGCGTCTATTGCGCCGAGGATGAGACAGTCGCGGGGGCGACCTCGAAAAGCGGCGAATATGCGCCGTCGGTGAACCATCTGCTCGTCCCGACGCTCGGCGACCTGATGAAGGCGCGCGATCCGAAGGCGCAGGTGGTTTCGGTGTCGGGCAAGGACCGCTCGGCGATCATGATGGGCGGCCGGCAAGCCGACGAACTGATGTGGCTCGCACCCACCGGGCTCACCAGCTATCGCGGTACGACGCTGTCGCCAGCCGCGCAGCAGGCGAGCGCCGCGATTGCTGCCGCGATTAACCAGCCGCGCACGGCGCTGGCGCTACCCGCGGATTGTGTGGCGCACGATATCGCAATCCCGGTTGGTGATAAGGGCGCGACGGTGGGCACCGGGCGGATGGCGCGCGACGCTGGCGACTTCCGCAAATTCATGGCGTCGCCGGAGGCCGACGGCGCAGTGCTTGCGACTGCGGCAGCGCTGCGTCAGGTGCGCAAGATGGGTGAAGGCAGCACCACCGACCTCCTCATCGTCGGTCTGTCGGCGACCGACTATGTCGGGCACAGCACCGGCACCGAGGGCAGCGAGATGTGCATCCAGATGGCGGGGCTCGACCGCGAGCTCGGTGATTTTTTTGCTCGGCTTGATGCGGCGGGGATGGACTATGTTGTGGCGTTGACCGCCGACCATGGCGGCCATGACCTGCCCGAACGCAACCGTCAGAACGCCTGGCCCGATGCGCAGCGTATCGACAAGGCGCTCAATCCCGGGGCAATCGGAAAGGAAATTGCCGAGAAACTTGGCCTGCCGCAGCCCATTCTCTATGGCGACGGCGACGATTATTATTTCGCGAAGACGCTGACCGAGGCGCAGCGCAAAGCCATTCTTGCCGAGATTCTGCCCCGCTTGCGCGCGCACCCGCAGATCGAAGCGGTGGTCACGCGCGACCAGTTGGAGGCGCATCCGATCTCGAAGCGCGCCCCCGATACGTGGAGCCTGATGGACAAGCTGCGTGCTTCATATAATCCGCAGCGGTCGGGTGATTTCATCATCGCGCTGAAGCCGCGAGTCACCCCGATCCCCGAATCGGGCATCGGCTATGTCGCGACGCACGGGTCGGTGTGGGATTATGATCGCCGCGTGCCGATCCTCTTCTGGCGCAAGGGGCTCGCCGGTTTCGAACAGCCCAATGCGGTGATGACCGTGGATATCATGCCGACATTGGCGTCGGTGATCGGCCTTCCAGTCGATACGAGCAAGATCGACGGCCGTTGTCTCGACCTGTTGTCGGGGCCCGAGACGAGCTGTCGGTAGGACAAGAAAAGAAGGACCTATGACCAAAGCATTGCGGAATTTCTCCGGCCGCCTTCTGCTGGTCGGCTGCGGCAATATGGCGGGCGCAATGCTCGATCGCTGGCTGGCGGCGGGGCTCGACCCGGCGCTGGTCGCGATCGTCGACCCGTTTGCGGCGCCGCGCGCCAGCATCGTCCAGCATGAATCGCTGGGCGAGTGGCAGGCCGCGGGCGGTAGCGCCGACTGGATCATGCTTGGCATGAAGCCGCAGCAACTGGGCGACGTCGCCGAGATACTCGCGCCGCTCGCGACCGGTCAGGTCCATCTCCTGTCGATCCTCGCGGGCGTCTCGCTCGCCGATCTCGCCGCCCGCTTCCCCGACGCCGGGGCACAGGTCCGCATCCTGCCCAACCTCGCCGCACGTATCGGCGCGGGCGTGTCGGCGGTCGCCACATCGGGCGATGCCGACGACAAGGCGATCAATGCGCTGCTCGATCCGCTCGGCAAGACGGTGCGGCTTGCCGACGATTCGACGATGGATCTCGTGACGGCCTTCACCGGCAGCGGTCCCGCCTTTGTCTTTCGCCTGATCGAATCCTATGCCGCGGCGGGCGAACGGCTGGGCCTGTCGGCCGAGGATTCGCTGGCGCTCGCCACCGCGACCTTCGGCGGCGCGACCGCTTTGCTTGCCGACAGCGGCGAAAAGCCCGGTGTGCTGATCGCGCAGGTGGCGAGCAAGGGCGGCACGACGCAGGCGGGGCTGGATGTGCTCGACAGCGAAGGCCAGCTCGCCGCGTTGCTTACCAACGTATTACGCGCCGCGCGCGACCGCGGGCGCGAACTCGCCGATATCGCCCGCGGCGAAAGTTGAGCTAGCCCTCCTTGCCGAGCGTCGCGATCCGGCGGCGCTCGCGCGGGGGAACAAGTGCTTCGCTGACCTGCCAGAACCCGGTCACCGCCTGTTGCCCTGCATGGGTATAGGCACGGCTCATCGTGTCGCGCAGCGCCGTGAAAATCACGCTCTCGGCCGCTCGGCCGGCGTCGGTCAGGCGCAGTTCCTTCGCTCGCCGGTCGCGGTTGCCCGGACGCGTCGTCAGAAACTCCCGCGCCTCCAATTCCTTCACGACGCGGCCCAGCGACTGTTTGGTGATCCCAAGCAAGGCGAGCAGGTCCGAAATCGTAAGCCCCGGCTGCCGAGCGATGAAATAGAGTGCGCGGTAATGCGCACGCCCGAGCTCCTTTTCGGCGAGCCGCGCGTCGATCGCACGCCACAGCGAGGCGTGCGCGAAAAACAGAAATTCGATGCCCCGACGCACCTCGTCTTCGCGCAAGAAAAGAGCAGAGGCAGCGGGTACTTGTGAAAGAAAATTCTCATCCGGCATAGTCGCTACCGTTGCGCGCGGCGCCGGTCTTTGGCAAGAGGCGCGCTCCATAAACCAGCAAACACAGGTGTTTTCGCATGTCCGCTCCCGCTTTCACCCATCTGCCGCACTCCAATCTGATCGCGGACGATGTACGGGCGGCGGCGATCGCCGATCCGGCGTTCGGACGCGTCTTCACCGATCATATGGTGTCGATCCGTTATGCCGAGGGGCGGGGCTGGCACGATGCGCAGGTGATGCCGCGCGGGCCGTTGTCGCTCGATCCCGCGACCGCAGTGCTCCATTATGCGCAGGAAATCTTCGAAGGGCTGAAGGCGTATCGCCTCGACGACGGCTCGATGGCGCTATTCCGCGTCGAGGCAAATGCCGCGCGTTTCAACGCGAGCGCACGCCGGATGGCGATGGCCGAACTGCCTGAGGAACTGTTCATCGCCGCGGTCAAGGAAGCGGTCGCCGCCGATGCGAACTGGTTCCCGCCGGTCGACGGCGGTGCGCTGTACCTGCGCCCCTTCATGTTCGCGAGCGAGGTTTTCCTCGGCGTCAAGCCTGCCTCCGAATATCAGTTCCTCGTCATCACCTCGCCGGTCGGCAATTATTTCAAATCGGGCGCTCCCGCGATCTCGCTCTGGGTGTCGGAAGATTATACCCGCGCCGCACCGGGCGGCACCGGCGCCGCCAAATGCGGCGGCAACTATGCCTCCAGTCTCGTCGCGCAGCGTGAGGCGATCGCCAAGGGGCACGACCAGGTCGTCTTCCTCGACGCCGCCGAACATCGCTGGATCGAGGAACTGGGCGGCATGAACATGTTCTTCGTCTTCAACGACGGCAGCATCGTGACCCCGCCGCTGACCGGCACCATCCTGCCCGGCATCACGCGCGACGCGATCATCACGCTGGCCCGCGACGCCGGCCTGACGGTGCGCGAGGAACCCTATGCGATCGATCAGTGGCAGGCCGATGCGGAAAGCGGCAAACTCACCGAAAGCTTTGCCTGCGGCACCGCCGCAGTGGTGACGCCGGTGGGCAAGGTTACGCGCGGCGACGCAAGCTTTACCATCGGCGCAGGCGGCCCGGGACAGGTGACCGAAAGCCTCAAAGCCAAACTGGTCGATATCCAACGCGGCCGCGCCGAAGATCCCTATGGCTGGGTCACCCGGCTCTGACCCGCTGCTTGCCAAGTAGCGGAGAGGCGCTATAGACGCGCTCGCACCGGCGCATTGGGGCGTCGCCAAGCGGTAAGGCAGCGGCTTTTGATGCCGCCATGCGCAGGTTCGAATCCTGCCGCCCCAGCCAGCCGAATCCTCAAGATTCGGCTGAAAACCAAGGGTTGCCGGTGCTTTTAGGGATTATCTCATTTCGAC
>Ga0209257_1000205_pt1 | contig 143735 bp, 139 predicted proteins | sample AraplaCvi_mCL_r2_FD_184277 | JGI IMG/M metagenome (GOLD analysis project Ga0209257, IMG submission 184277) | Arabidopsis root microbial communities from North Carolina, USA - plate scrape MF_Cvi_mCL_r2 (SPAdes) (version 2) | ecosystem: Host-associated > Plants > Roots > Endosphere | place... | reverse complement strand
AGAAGTCGCGCGCAGGCGGTTTCCACAAGGTCGGCTTCGAAGGCGGTCAAATGCCGCTGCAGCGTCGCCTGCCGAAGCGTGGCTTCAAGTCGCACCTGCTGAAGTTCAACGCCGAAGTCACGCTGACTGCCCTCGAGCAGCTCGGCCTGGCTGAAGTGGACATCCTGGCGCTGAAGCAAGCCGGCCTCGTGGGCCAGCTCGCCAAGGTCGTCAAGGTCGTCAAGACCGGTGAACTCACCAAGGCCGTCAAGCTGACGGGCGTGGGCGCAACGGCTGGCGCCAAGGCTGCTATCGAAGCAGCCGGCGGCAGCATCGCCTGATCACCATCGGACTGAAAGAAGTTCTTCGTGGCAACTAACGCGGCAACGATCGCAAAAACAGGCAAGTTCGGCGACCTCCGTCGTCGGCTCGTCTTTTTGCTGCTCGCGCTCGTGGTCTACCGGATTGGCGCGCACATTCCTGTGCCGGGCATTAACCCGGACCAGCTGGCGGCGTTGTTCCAGGGCCAGCAGGGCGGCATTCTGAGCCTGTTCAACATGTTCTCGGGCGGTGCGCTGTCGCGCTTCACCGTGTTCGCGTTGGGGATCATGCCGTACATCTCGGCGTCGATCATCATGCAGCTGATGACCTACGTGCTTCCGACCTTCGAGCAATTGAAGAAGGAAGGCGAGGCCGGCCGCCGCAAGATCACGCAGTACACGCGCTATGGCGCGCTGGGCCTGGCCCTGTTCCAGTCGTTCAGCATCGCGGTGGCTCTCGAGTCGTCGGCAGGCCTGGTGATTTCTCCCGGCTTCGGCTTCCGCATCACCGCCATGGTGAGTCTGACTGCAGGTTCCATGTTCCTGATGTGGCTCGGCGAGCAGATCACCGAACGCGGCCTGGGCAACGGCATCTCGATCCTGATCTTCGCGGGTATCGCGGCCGGCCTGCCCAATGCCATCGGCGGCCTGCTGGAGCTGGTGCGTACCGGCGCCATGAACGTGATCGTCGCGCTCTTCATCGTCGCCGTGGTGGTGCTGGTCACCTACTTCGTGGTGTTCGTGGAACGCGGCCAGCGCAAGATCCTCGTGAACTATGCGCGGCGCCAGGTCGGCAACAAGGTGTATGGCGGCCAGTCGTCGCACCTGCCGCTGAAGCTGAACATGGCTGGCGTGATCCCGCCGATCTTCGCCTCGTCGATCATCCTGCTGCCGGCGACGGTGGTCGGCTGGTTCAGCACCGGTGACGGCGGTTTCCGCTGGATCAAGGACGTCGCCAGCGCGCTGCGTCCTGGCGAGCCGATCTACGTGCTGCTGTATGCCGCTGCGATCGTTTTCTTCTGCTTCTTCTACACGGCACTCGTGTTCAACAGCAAGGAAACGGCCGACAACCTGAAGAAGAGTGGTGCATTCATCCCGGGTATCCGTCCGGGTGACCAGACCGCTCGCTACATCGACAAGATCCTGGTTCGACTGACGCTGGCTGGCGCGGTGTACATCACCTTCGTCTGCCTGCTGCCGGAGTTCCTGATCCTGAAGTACAACGTGCCGTTCTACTTCGGTGGTACCTCCCTGCTGATCATCGTGGTCGTCACGATGGACTTCATGGCCCAGGTGCAAAACTACATGATGTCCCAGCAGTACGAATCGCTGCTGAAGAAGGCGAACTTCAAGACATCGTAGGGCTGTGTTGCAGTATTGAGTCCGGGCGGTAGACCGCCACGTTAAACAGTTTTAGGAGAATGAAATGAGAGTTTCGGCTTCGGTCAAAACCATCTGCCGTAATTGCAAGGTCATCCGCCGTAAAGGTGTGGTGCGTGTGATTTGCACCGACCCGCGCCACAAGCAGCGCCAGGGTTGATTGAAGAGTATTAGAGGACGCACATGGCACGTATTGCTGGCATCAACATTCCGCCGCACAAGCACGCTGAAATCGGCCTGACCGCCATCTTCGGCATCGGTCGCACCCGCGCCCGTCAGATCTGCGAAGCGAGCGGCATCGAATATTCGAAGAAGATCAAGGATCTGACCGACGCCGATCTCGAGAAGATCCGCGACCAGATCGCTCTGTTCACCATCGAAGGCGATCTGCGTCGCGAGACGACGATGAACATCAAGCGTTTGATGGACATCGGCTGCTATCGCGGCTTCCGTCACCGTCGCGGCCTGCCGATGCGCGGCCAGCGCACGCGCACCAATGCCCGCACCCGCAAGGGTCCGCGCAAGGCAGCGCAGTCCCTGAAGAAATAAGGATAGACAAGCATGGCTAAAGCACCTGCAAACAACGCCGCACAGCGCGTTCGCAAGAAGGTTCGCAAGAACGTTGCGGACGGCATCGCCCACGTGCATGCCTCGTTCAACAACACCATCATCACGATCACCGATCGCCAGGGCAACGCCCTGTCGTGGGCTTCGTCGGGTGGCCAGGGCTTCAAGGGCTCGCGCAAGTCGACCCCGTTCGCTGCGCAGGTCGCTTCCGAAGTGGCCGGCCGTGCTGCTGTCGAACAAGGTATCAAGAACCTCGACGTCGAGATCAAGGGCCCGGGCCCCGGTCGCGAATCGTCGGTGCGCGCGCTGGCTGCGCTCGGCATCCGGATCAATTCCATTGCCGACGTGACGCCCGTTCCGCACAACGGCTGCCGTCCCCAGAAGCGTCGTCGCATCTGATCGTCAGTCCGCAAGGCGCAGCCGGCTTTGAATAGCGGCTGCGCATTTGTTTTTTATCTAAGCCCACCGCCACTCGCGTTTCGCAAGTGGCTCCCGCAGGCAACTGCGGCAGATACACAAAGGAAGAATCGTGGCACGTTACCTCGGCCCCAAGGCCAAACTTTCCCGCCGTGAAGGCACCGACCTGTTCCTGAAGAGCGCCCGCCGTTCGATCCAGGACAAGGCCAAGTTCGACTCCAAGCCCGGCCAGCACGGTCGCACCTCGGGTCAGCGCACTTCCGACTACGGCCTGCAACTGCGTGAAAAGCAGAAGGTCAAGCGCATGTACGGCGTGCTGGAAAAGCAATTCCGCCGCTACTTCGAAGAAGCCGATCGTCGTCGTGGCAACACCGGCGCCAACCTGCTGTTCATCCTCGAATCGCGCCTGGACAACGTCGTCTACCGCATGGGCTTCGGCTCGACCCGCGCCGAAGCGCGTCAGCTCGTGTCGCACAAGGCGATCACGGTGAACGGTCAGTCGGTCAACATCCCGTCGTACCTGGTCAAGACCGGTGACGTGATTGCCGTGCGCGACAAGTCGAAGAAGCAGAACCGCATTGTCGAAGCGCTGCAACTCGCCCAGCAAGTCGGTATTCCGGCTTGGGTCGACGTGAACGCCGACAAGGCCGAAGGCACGTTCAAGAAGGTGCCCGATCGCGACGAATTCGCAGCCGACATCAACGAATCGCTGATCGTCGAACTGTATTCGCGTTGATTTTTTCTACCCGCCTTGGCGCATTCGCGCCGGCGGGAGATTGATATTGTTGTTCACGTTCCTGCTCCGCGCTTCGTCGCGGATCAGGTGCTTCACCAGCCTTACCGGTGTAACGAGCCGGGGGTATTGAGAGGAAGTCTGCATGCAAACCACCCTGCTGAAACCCAAGACCATCCAGGTCGAGCAACTTGCTGCCAACAAGGCCAAGGTGACGCTCGAGCCTTTCGAGCGCGGCTATGGCCACACGCTCGGCAACGCGCTGCGTCGCGTTCTGTTGTCGTCCATGGTGGGCTACTCGGCCACCGAAGTCACGATCGCCGGCGTTCTGCATGAGTACTCGTCGATCGACGGCGTGCAGGAAGATGTCGTCAACATCCTGCTGAATCTCAAGGGCGTGGTGTTCAAGCTCCACAACCGCGACGAAGTCACGCTGAGCCTGCGCAAGGACGGCGAAGGCCCGGTCCTCGCATCGGACATCCAGACCCCGCACGACGTCGAGATCATCAACCCCGACCACGTGATCGCGCACCTGTCGCAAGGCGGCAAGCTCGACATGCAGATCAAGGTTGAAAAGGGTCGCGGCTACGTGCCCGGCACGATGCGCCGCTACGCCGACGAGCCGACCAAGTCGATTGGCCGCATCGTCCTCGACGCCTCGTTCTCGCCCGTCAAGCGCGTGAGCTACACGGTCGAAAGCGCCCGCGTTGAACAGCGTACCGACCTGGACAAGCTGCTGGTCGAAATCGAAACCAACGGTGCGATCACCGCCGAAGACGCCGTGCGCGCTTCGGCTAAAATCCTGGTTGAACAGCTCGCCGTGTTTGCACAGCTCGAAGGTGGCGAACTCGCTGCATTCGATGCACCCGCACCGCGCAGCGCACAGCAATTCGATCCGATCCTGCTGCGCCCTGTCGACGAACTCGAACTGACGGTGCGTTCGGCCAACTGCCTGAAGGCCGAAAACATCTACTACATCGGTGATCTGATCCAGCGCACCGAAAACGAGCTGCTCAAGACCCCGAACCTGGGTCGCAAGTCGCTCAACGAAATCAAGGAAGTGCTCGCCTCGCGCGGCCTGACCTTGGGCATGAAGCTCGAAAGCTGGCCGCCGGCCGGCCTCGACAAGCGTTGATTTGAATTTTTGAATTTGGCCCCTGAAAGGGCCAGTGCACCGGGCAGTACCTGATACGGCTGCCTGTTTTTATAAAGTAAAGGAAAGCACCATGCGTCACGGACACGGACTCCGCAAACTCAACCGCACCAGCTCGCACCGCCTTGCGATGCTGCAGAACATGATGAATTCGCTCATCGAGCACGAAGTCATCAAGACCACGGTCCCCAAGGCCAAGGAACTGCGCCGCGTCATCGAGCCCATGATCACGCTCGCCAAGAAGCCCACGCTCGCCAACAAGCGCCTGGCCTTCGACCGCCTGCGCAGCCGCGACAGCGTCGTCAAGCTGTTCGGCGAACTCGGCCCGCGTTTCGCAGCGCGTCCGGGCGGCTACACCCGCATCCTGAAGATGGGTTTCCGCGTGGGCGACAATGCTCCGATGGCACTCGTCGAACTGGTCGACCGTGCTGAAATTAAAGAAGAAGCAGCCGAGCAAAGCGCTGCAGAATAAGTTATAATTCCATCTTGCCGCGCGATGGAGCAGCCTGGTAGCTCGTTGGGCTCATAACCCAAAGGTCGCAAGTTCAAATCTTGCTCGCGCAACCAATTTAAAAGGCCCTTTGAATTTCAAAGGGCCTTTTTCTTTTGTCGATGAATTGAAGAAAGAAATGCCCTCGCGAAGAGGGCATTTCTATTTCCGCCGGCCTTTGCCGGTGCGTGCAGCGCTGCCGCTGCCGCCCGATCAATCGGGAACGACTGCCGTGACTTCGATTTCCACCTTGGCGCGATGCTCGACCAGCGCCGCCACCTGCACGCAGGTCATGGCCGGGAAGTTGCGGCCCATCGCGTCGCGATAGACGGGCCCGAGCTCGGAGAGCCGGCGGCTGTATTCGTCGCGGTCCGTCACGTACCAGGTCATGCGCACCATGTGCTCGGGGCCTGCGCCGCCTGCGCGCAGCACCTCGGCGATGTTGCGCAACGCCTGGCCGCATTGCTCGATGAAGTCGTCCGACTCGAACTGCTGTTGTGCATTCCAGCCGATCTGGCCGCCGACGAACAGCATCGTGCCGCGCGCAGCGACACCGTTTGCATAGCCCTTGGGAGGCAGCCAGCCTTCAGGCTGCAGGAGTTTGTTGATCATGGTGTGGTGTTGAGTTGTCTCAGTTTGAATCGCTGGAGCTTGCCGGTTTCGGTGCGCGGCAGCACCGCGACGAACTCGATCTCCCGCGGGTATTTGAACGGTGCGATCGTCGCTTTCACATGGTCCTGCAGCGCCTTCACGAGGGCCGCATCGCCTTCGTGCCCTGGCTTGAGCACGCAGAATGCCTTCACGATCATGCCGCGGTCGGCGTCGGGCTTGCCGATCACGCCGCACTCGGCAACCGCCGGGTGCTTGAGCAGCGCGTCTTCGACCTCCGGTCCGCCGACGTTGTAGCCGGCTGTGATGATCATGTCGTCGGCGCGCGCCTGGTAGAAGAAATAGCCGTCGTCGTCCTGCACGAAAGAATCGCCTGGGTAGTTCCAGCCGTTCTTCACGTAGCCGGTCTGGCGCGGATCGTCGAGATAGCGGCAGCCCACGGGACCTTGCAGCGCGAGCTTGCCGACCGTGCCGTGCGGCACTTCGTTGCCCTCGTCGTCCACCACCTTGGCGGTGAAGCCAGGAACCACCTTGCCCACCGCGCCGCGGCGGACGTCGGCGCCCGCGGCGGAGATGTAGATGTGGAACACCTCGGTGCCGCCGATGCCGTCGAGCATCTCGATGCCGGTGGCTTCCTTCCACAGCTGGCGCGTGGCGTCGGGCAGCGCCTCGCCGGCGCTCACGCTGATGCGCAGGCTGGGCATGCCGTGCTGCTTCACGAAGGGCGCCATCTGGCGATAGAAGGTCGGCGCCGTGTAGCAGATCGTCGCGCCCACCTCGTTGATGAGCTTCACCAGCCCTTCGGGAGTGAACGGCGCGTCGGCAAAGTACACCGAAGCGCCGGCCCACATCGGGAACACGAGCAGCCCGCCGAGCCCGAAGGTGAAAGCCAGCGGCGGCGAGCCGATCACAATGTCGTCGCTGCGCGCGCGCAGCACATGGCGCGGCCAGGTCTCGCACATCGCGAGCACGTCGCGGTGCGTGGTGACGGGCGCTTTCGGCTTGCCCGTGGTGCCCGAGGTGAAGGCCAGCAGCGCGATGTCGTCGGAAGCCGTGGGGCAGGCCGTGAACACGCCGCTCTTCTTCGCTGCGCGCGCGGAGAGCGAGTCCGGCGCATCGGGCTTGTTGAATGCGATCACCGTGGCCAGCACGGGGTGCTCGCGCTGCGCGATCGCGAGTTCGTCGAGCAGGCGGCCATCGCACAGCGCAGCAACGGGCTGCGCCTTCTCGATGATGTCGCCCAGCTCCTTTGCGCGCAGCAGCGGCATCGTCGCCACCGCGATCAGTCCGGCCTTCACCACCGCGAGCCACGACAGCGCCATGGCCACCGAGTTGCCGCCGCGCAGCAGCACGCGATTTCCCGGCACGAGTCCGAGATCTTCGGTCAGCACCTGCGCGATGCGGTTGACCTCGATGGCGGCCTGCGCATATGTCAGCGTACCCTGCGGTGAACGCAGCATCGGCTTGTCGCCGAAGCCCTTCGCCGCAGCCTTGTCGAGCAGTTCCTCGACCAGGTTCAGCTGGTCGGGCAACTGCAGCTCGGGCAGGTCGTAGCGAAAGACGGGCAGCTGCTCGGCGGGCGGCAGGCGGTCGTGAACGAAGCGGTCGACTTGGGCAGACACGGTGTTTATCCCCGCAGAACGGATTTGCCAATGATCAGTTGTTGAACCTCCGTCGCGCCTTCGTAGATGCGCAGCGAGCGGATGTCGCGGTAGAGGCTCTCAATCTTCGTGCCAACCTTCACGCCGAGGCCGCCGTGCATCTGCAGTGCCATGTCGATCACGCGGCTGGCGTTCTCGGTGGCGCACATCTTGGCCATCGCGGCAGCGGTCGACACATCGCCGACGGCGGGTGCGCCGCGTTGCTCGGCGTCGTCGCGCATCCATGCGGCGCGGTAGGTGAGCAGCGCCGCGCTGTCGATCAGCGCAGCCATCTCGCCGAGCTTGGCCTGCGTGAGCTGGAAGTCGGCGAGCGTCTGGCCGAACATGCGCCGGCTCTTCGAATGCGAGATGGCTTCGGCCAGTGCGCGACGACCCATGCCGAGCGCTGCCGCCGCCACTGAAGCGCGGAAGATGTCGAGCGTGCGCATCGCGAGCTTGAAGCCGCCGTTGAGTTCGCCGAGCTGCGCCGTGCGCGGCACGATGCAGTTCTCGAAGCGCAGCGTGGCGAGCGGATGCGGTGCCATCACGTCGATGTGCGCGGAGGTGTCGAGACCGGGCGTCGTCGCGTCGACGATGAAGGCCGTGATGCCGCGCGTGCCGCCCGTGGGATCGGTCTTCGCGAACACGCAGTAGAAATCGGCGATGCCGCCGTTGCTGATCCAGGTCTTCTCGCCGTTCAGGCGCCAGCCGTCGGCGGTCGCTTCGGCGCGCATGGCCATTGCACCCACGTCGGAGCCTGCCTCGGGTTCGCTGAGCGCGAAGGCCGCGATCTTGCTGCCCTTCGCCACGGCCGTCAGGTAGCTTGCATGCTGTTCTGGCGTGCCGGCGAGCGTGATCGCACCGCTGCCGAGGCCCTGCATGGCGAAGGCAAAGTCGGCGAGCGGCGAATGGAAGGCGAGCGTCTCGCGCAGCAGCACGAGTGCGCGCGAGTCGAGGCGCTCGAGCGCACCGCCAGCGCTGCCGGGCACGGCATAGCGCAGCCAGCCGCCGTCGCCGAGCCGCTTCACCCAGTCCCGGCACGCCGCGCGGTCGTCGTGCTCGTCCACTTCCTGTGCGGAGGCCCAGGGCAGCAGGCCATCGGCCAGTGCGCGGTGCGCATTGTCGAAGAACGGCAGCGCGAGGTGCGCGGTCGACGGCGGTGCGGGTGCTTTGGTCATCATCGCGTCAATCTCCGCCGAACACGGGTTTGCGCTTGGCCGCGAAGGCCTCGTACGCCCGTTTGAAGTCTTCGGTCTGCATGCAGATCGCTTGCGCCTGCGCCTCGGCCTCGATGGCCTGATCGATGGTCATCGACCATTCCTGCGACAGCATGGTCTTCGTCATGCCATGCGCGAAGGTCGGGCCTTCGGCCAGGTCGCGCGCCACCTTGGTGGCGGCTTCGAGTAATGCATCGCTTTCGTGCAGGGCGTTGAAGAAGCCCCAGGCGTGGCCTTCCTGCGCGGTCATGGCGCGGCCGGTGAACAGCAGTTCCGACGCACGGCCCTGGCCGATCACGCGGGGCAGCAGTGCGCACGCGCCCATGTCCGCGCCGGCTAGGCCCACGCGCGTGAACAGGAACGCGGTGCGAGTGGCGGGCGAGCCGTAGCGTAGGTCGCAGGCCAGCGCGATCATCGCGCCAGCACCGGCGCACACACCGTCGATGGCACCGACGATCGGTTGCGGACAGGCGCGGATCGCCTTCACCAGGTCGCCCGTCATGCGCGTGAACTCCAGCAGCTCGGGCATGCGCATGCCGGTCAGCGGGCCGATGATCTCGTGCACGTCGCCGCCCGAGCAGAAGTTGCCGCCCGCGCCGGTCACGACGATGACCTTCACGTCGGTGGCGTAGGCCAGTGCGCGGAACAGATTGCGCAGTTCGGCGTACGAGTCGAAGGTCAGCGGGTTCTTGCGCTCGGGCCGGTTCAGCGTGATGGTGCCGACACCGGCTTCAAAACTCCACGCGAAGTGCTCGGCCTTGTAGGCCGCCTTCGCCTCGAATTGCGCGCGCATGGGGTTGCCTGCGCCGATGTAGTGCTTCATTCGGTCTCCGCCATCAATAGTTGGTTGTGTGAGTGTTGCTTGACCTTGCCGAGCAGCTTGTGGAGCTGCGCGATCTCCTTGCCGCTGAGGCCCGCGAAGGCCTCGACGATCCAGTCTTCATGCTGCTGCGCCATCTCGTTGAAGAGCTTGCGCCCGCGCGCGGTGAGCCGCACGCGCCAGGCGCGCCGGTCGCCCTCGACGTTGATCCGCTCGACCAGCCCTTCGGCCACGAGCTGGTCGGTGATGCCGGTCACGTTGCCGCCCGTCACCATCATGCGGCGCGAGAGCTCGTTCATCTTCAGGCCCTCGGGCGAGCGCTCGAGCTGCGACATCAGGTCGAAGCGCGGCAGCGTGGTGGCGAACTGCGAGCGCAGTTCGTTGCGCACCTGCTTCTCGATGAGCTGGGTGCAGGTCAGGAGCCGCAGCCAGAGCCGCAGCGCCTCGGGGTGTTCGCTGTGCGCGCGGGCTTCGAGGTCCATGTCAGTGCGTCTCCTCGTTGTTCTGTGCCGTCACCGCAGCCGCGGCCATCTGCTGCTGCTTCGCGATCTCGCGGTACATCTGGTCGCGGCCGCTCAGGTATTGCTTGGGCCAATCGACGTCGCGGCTCTGCAGCTTTGCGGCCTCGTGCAGCGTCCACGCGGGGTCGGCGAGGTGCGGACGGGCCACGGCGCAAAGGTCGGCGCGGCCGGCGGCAATGATGCTGTTGGCCTGGTCGGCATCGGTAATGGCGCCCACGGCGATAGTCGAGATGCCGACCTCGTTGCGGATGCGGTCCGAGAACGGCGTCTGGTACATGCGCCCGTACACCGGCTTCGCGGCGCGCGTGGTCTGGCCCGACGACACGTCGATGAAATCGGCGCCGGCTTCCTTGAAAAGACGCGCGACCACGATCGCATCGGCATCGGTGTTGCCGCCGGGCGCCCAGTCGTGCGCGGAGATGCGCACGCTCATCGGCTTGTCGGTGGGCCACACAGCGCGCATGGCGCGGAACACTTCGAGCGGGTAGCGGCAGCGCGCCTCGATGTCGCCGCCATATTCGTCAGTGCGCAGGTTGGTGAGCGGGCTGATGAAGGCCGACAGCAGGTAGCCGTGCGCGCAATGCAGCTCGAGCCAGTCGAAGCCGCATTCGGCGGCGCGGCGGGTGGAGGCTACGAACTGCTCGCGCAGCGTGTCCATCTCGGCGCGGGTGATCGCCGCGGGCAACTGGTTCTGCTCGCCGTAAGGCACGGCACTCGCGCCGAGCACCGGCCAGTTGCCGCTTTCGAGCGGTTCGTCGGTGCCTTCCCAGCCCACGCGGGTCGAGCCCTTGGGGCCGCTGTGGCCGAGTTGCATCGCGATCTTCGCGCTCGACTGCGTGTGCACGAAATCGACGATGCGCTTGAATGCGGCCTGCTGCGCGTCGTTGTACAGGCCCGTGCACGCCGGCGTGATGCGGCCTTCGGGCGTCGGGCTCGTCATCTCGACGAACACCATCGCGGCGCCGCCGAGCGCGCGGGCGCCCAGGTGCACCAGCAGGAAGTCTTGCGGCACACCGTCGACCGCGCTGTAGGTGGCCATCGGCGACACGAGGATGCGGTTCTTCAGCGTGAGCCCGCGCACCTTGTACGGCATGAGCATCGGCGCCATCGCCTTGCCGCCTGCGAGCCACTGCTCGTAGCCGCCGAGCCATTGCGTGTCGCGCACGCGCAGGTTCTCGTGGCTGATGCGCTGCGAACGCGTGAGCAGCGAGTAGGCGAACTGCTCGATCTGCATGCCCGTGTAGCGCGGCACGTTCTCGAACCACTCGGTGGAGTTGCGCGCGGCGTTCTGGATCTTCAGCACCTCGACGCTGCGGCGCGCCTCGTAGCCTTCGAGCACATGGTCGACCGTGCCGCCCTGCGCGAACTCGTTGGCCAGGTCAATCGCGTCTTCCAGCGCAAGCTTGGTGCCCGAGCCGATCGAGAAGTGCGCCGTGTGCGCGGCGTCGCCCATCAGCACCACGGGCACCGATCGGCCTTCGACGTCGATGCGGTGCGTCCAGCGCTCGCACACCACGCGCGGAAAGCGGATCCAGTTGGCCGAGCCGCGCAGGTGCGTGGCATTGCTGATGAGCGGGTGGCCGCCCAGGTACTTGGCGAACAGCTTCTCGCAGAAGGCGATGGCCTCCGGCTGCTCCATCTGGTCGAGGCCGTGAGCCTTCCACACGGCCTCGGGCGTCTCGACGATGAAGGTCGAGGTCTTGTCGTCGAACTGGTAGGCATGGGCCTGGAACCAGCCGTGCTCGGTCTGTTCGAAGGCGAAGGTGAAGGCGTCGAAGGTCTGGTGCGTGCCGAGCCACACGAAGCGGCAGTTGCGCAGGTCGACATCGGGCTTGAACACGTCGGCGTAGCGCTGGCGGATGCGGCTGTTGAGGCCGTCGCTGGCAATAACCAGGTCGGCGTTGTACTTGGCGGCGATCGCCTGGTCGTCCGTGGCGTCGGTTTCGAACACGAGGTCGACGCCCAGTGCCAGGCAGCGCTCCTGCAGGATGTTCAGCAGCCGCTTGCGGCCGATGCCGCAGAAGCCGTGGCCGCCCGAGCGCACCTGGCGGCCCTTGAAGAAGACCTGAATGTCGTCCCAGTGATGGAACTCGTTGCCGATCAGCGCCGCGGTTGGCGCATCGGCCGCGCGCAGGTTGCCCAGCGTCTGGTCGCTCAGCACCACGCCCCAGCCGAAGGTGTCGAAGGGGCGGTTGCGTTCCACCACCGTGATCTGCAGCGCGGGGTTGCGCGCCTTCATCAACAGGGCGAAGTACAGGCCCGCCGGCCCGCCGCCGATGCACAGGATGCGTTGGAGGTCCGAGGCGGGAGCGGGTTTGACCGTGCTGAGGCTGTTCATGGTTCAATAGTTTAGACATAAACGATTTGCTGTCAATGCCGATTCGTAACGGCCATCCGGCGCGCGGGTCGCGGCTTCGGCCGACAAGGGCAGTCATGCAAAAACTTTGAAAAATCAATACCATGAGCTCCATGCAAAACTTGATACCCAAGATCGAGTCGCAGCTGGCTTCGCTGCCTGTCCCCATCGCGCTGGAACTGCCCGATGGCCGGCGCGTTGCCCAGGCGGGAGCCCGCGTCACGCTGGCCTTCAAGGAGTGGGCGGTGCTCGCCAAGCTGGCAGCGCGACAGGTGGGCGCCATCGGCGAGGCGTACGTCGAGGGCAAGGTGCAGATCGAGGGCGCCATGCGCGACCTGATCGACGCCACCGTCGGTATGCTGCCCGGCAACCCGGCCGAAACCGACACCGGCTGGTGGAGCCGCCTGCAGCACATGGCCAAGTCGCATGGCTCGCACTCGCTGCGCAAGGACGCGGCCCAGATCGAGTTCCACTACGACGTGTCCGACGACTTCTACGCGCTGTGGCTGGACCCGCGCCGGGTCTATTCATGTGCGTACTTCCGTACGCCCGATCTCACGCTGGCGCAGGCGCAGGAAGCCAAGCTCGACCACATCTGCCGCAAGCTCATGCTGCAGCCGGGCGAGCGATATCTCGACATCGGCTCGGGCTGGGGCGCGTTGCTGCTGTGGGCGGCCGAGCATTACGGCGTGGACGCCACCGGCATCACGCTGTCGAAGAATCAGCACGCGTACGTGCAGCGGCTGATCGCGGAAAAGGGCCTGCAGGGCCGCGTGCGCGTCGAACTGCGCGACTACCGCGAGCTGTCGGTCGACCAGCCTTTCGACAAGATTTCCTCGGTCGGCATGTTCGAGCACGTGGGCGCGGCCAACATGCCAACCTACTTCCGCAAGATCCATTCGCTGCTGAAGCCGGGTGGGCTGGTGATGAACCACGGCATCACCTCGGGCGAACTCAACTACCGCCAGCTCGGCGCCGGCATGGGCGACTTCATCGAGAAGTACATCTTCCCCGGCGGCGAGCTGCTGCACGTGACGCATGTGCTGCGCGAGACGGCCGCGGCCGGCCTGGAGATGGTCGACACCGAGAGCCTGCGCCCGCACTACGCGCGCACGCTATGGGCTTGGTCGGATGCGCTCGAGGCACAGCTCGATGCGGCGCGCGAGGTGCTGCAGCGCAGCGGCGGCCGCCAGAGCGACAACGCCGAGCGCATCCTGCGGGCCTATCGCCTGTACCTCGCGGGCTCGGCCATGAGCTTCGAGCAGGGTTGGATCTCGCTGCACCAGATGCTGTCCACCAAGCCAGACGGCAAGGTCGAACACGGCGTTCTGCGCGGCGCGCAATCGGTGTACCCTTTTGCCCGTGACTACATCTACAAGTGAGTGAGAACACCATGCTCTATCGATTCCAGTCCCGAGCCTCTCCCGACTTCGTGATGCTCGAAGTGCATGCCCGGCAGTTGTTCGACATCGTCGGCAAGTCGGTTGCACCGCAAGGCATCATCACGGTCGAGCAGATTCCGGGCGCCATTGCGGCCCTCGAAGCCGCGCTGGCGCGCGAGGCCGCCAACGCCCACAACAACGACGATTACGCCGTCGAAGGCCACGCCAGCGAGGCCGAGAAGCAGCATGTCGGGCTGCACCAGCGCGCGATCCCTCTGCTGCATATGCTGAAGGATTCGCTGGCCGAGAAAAAAGACGTGACCTGGAAGACCTGATCGAACGGTCCCAGTCGCGAGACGCCGCGGAACCGGCTCTGCCGGGCCGCAGGCGTTGCCCCCTGCAAGGGGGTTGGCGTCAGCGACACGAAGTGCGCGAAGCCTGGGGGTCAGTCAACTTTCGCGCCGGAGTCCTTCACCACCTTGGCCCACTTCACGTGCTCGCTCGCAATGAGCTTCGTGAAATCGGCGGGTGAATTTCCGCTCGGGATCGCGCCCTGCGCGAGCATCTTTTCCTTGATGGCCGGCGTGCTCAGCGACTTGGCCACTTCCTGCTGGATGCGGTTCACGATCTCCGGTGAGGTTCCGGCCGGGGCCAACAGCCCGAACCACGAGCTTGCCTCATAGCCCTTGAGCGACGGGCCTCCCGCTTCAGCCACCGTCGGAATGTCCGGCAGCGCGGGCGAACGCTGCGCGCTCGTCACGGCCAGCGCGGTGAGCTTGCCGGCCTTGATCTGCGCCATCGACGAGGGCAGGTTGTCGAACATGACGTCGGCGTTGCCGCCCACCATGTCCAGCAGCGCCGGGCCCGAGCCCTTGTACGGGATGTGGGCCATGAACGTGCCAGTCATGCTCTTGAACAGCTCGCCGGCGAGATGGATCGACGTGCCGCTGCCGCTCGACGCCATGTTGAGCTTGCCCGGGTTGGCCTTGGCGTACTTGATGAAGTCCTGCACGTTGTGGATGTTCAGCGTCTTCGCCTTGTCGGCGTTCATCTCCATCACGTTCGGCACGGCGGCCACCAGCGTGATCGGGGCGAAGTCCTTGATCGGGTCGAAGGGCAGCTTGGGGTACAGCGCGCGGTTGATGCCGTGCGTGCCCACCGTGCCCATCAGCAGCGTGTAGCCGTCGTTCGGCGCGCGCGCCACGAGTTCGGCGCCCACGTTGCCGCCCGCCCCCGCGCGGTTGTCCACGATGAACTGCTGGCCGAAAGCCTTCGACAGCTCAGGTGCGACGGCGCGCGCCAGGATGTCGGTGGTGCCGCCGGCCGCGAAGGGCACGACGATGCGCACGGGCTTGGTCGGCCAGGTGCCTTGGGCCCATGAAGGAGCGGCCATCAGCGTGAGGGCGGCGGCGACGGAAGCGGCCAGCGCGGTGCGACGATGGGTCCGGAAGGAAGAGCAGAAGAAAGAAGTCATGCGCGCGTTTGTACAGGCGCGCGCCGCGCACGTCGCGGGTGAAAACCCCGTGAGCCGGCAGGCCGCTCAGGCCACCTGCATCCGCTGCGCAAACCGCTCGTCGCGAAAACGTTCGAGCACGAAGTCGATGAACACGCGCGTCTTCGGCGGCAGCAGCTTCTTGCTCGGGTAGTACAGCCACACCGCGCCCGCATCCTGATGCCAGTCGGGCAGCAGCCGCAGCAGCTCGCCGCTGCGCAGGCCGCGCTCCACGAAGGGCATCGGCAGCATCGCCACACCCAGCCCCATCAGCGCCGCATGCGCGATGGCCTCGGGGTCGTTGAAGATCGCGCGCGGCCGGGGCAGCTCCACCGTGGCCTCTTCGCCGCGCGCATGCCGCAGCGTCCAGCCGCGCAGCCGGCCCGTGGGCGAGGAGCGGCGCAGCAGCGTGTCGAGCGCCGCCAGGTCCGAGGGATGCCGGGGCCGCTCGCGCCCCTCCATGTAGCGCGGCGATGCCACAGCCACCACGTGGATGCGCGCCAGCTCCCGCGCTATCAGCCCGGCCGAGAGTTCGATGCCGCCGCCGATGGCCGCGTCGAAGCCTTCGCCCACCAGGTCCACCTGGTGGTTGTCGAAATGCCAGTCCGGCAGGATGGCCGGGTAGCGCGCGAGGAAGTCGCCCATCATCGGCAGCACGTGCTCGCGCCCGAAGGCCTGGCCCATGCTCACCTTCAGCGTGCCGGCGGGCTGGCCGTCGTCCTTGTCGATGCCGGCCACCGCCTCCTGCAGCGTGGCGAGCGCGCCGCCGATCTGCGCCAGGAAGCGCTCGCCGCCCTCGGTCAGCGTGAGGCGGCGCGTGCTGCGCTGGAACAGCCGCACGCCCAGCCGCGCTTCGAGCCGTGCAACATTCTTGCTCACGGCCGCCGGCGTCAGCCCCAGGCGCCGGGCCGCCGCCGAGAAGCTGCCGCCCTCGGCGCTTTGCACGAAGGATTCGAGGTGACTGAGCGGTTCCATGGCCGCATTGTCATTCCCATCTTCAACTCCGGGTTGAATTTGATTGCGCCGATTGACGGCTACCGTCCCAGGAATGAATTGCCGACACTGAAGGCCTTCCTCCTCCACCTGATCGGAAAAATCATGGCCTCCAACACTGCTTCTTCTTCTCCAGTCCTGGCCGGCAAGGTCGCTTTCGTCACCGGCGGTTCGCGCGGCATCGGCGCCGCCATCGTGCGCCGGCTGGTGCGCGACGGCGCCGCCGTGGCCTTCAGCTATGCCAGTTCCAGCGCCCCGGCCGACGAACTGGTGCGCAGCATCCAGTCCGAAGGCGGCCGCGCCCTTGCGCTGAAGATCGACAGCGCCGATGCCGCCGCGCTCACCGCCGGCATCGACGAAGCGGCCCGCGCGCTCGGCAAGATCGACATCCTCGTGAACAACGCCGGCGTGTTCCTCGGCGGCACCCTCGACGACTTCTCGCTCGAAGACTTCGACAAGACGCTGAACGTCAACGTGCGCGCCGTGTTCGTCGCGGCCAAGGCGGCCTCGCGCCACATGGGCGAAGGCGGCCGCATCATCAACATCGGCAGCACCAACGCCGAGCGCATGCCCTGGCCCGGCGGCAGCGCCTATGCCATGAGCAAGTCGGCGCTGGTCGGCCTGGTGCAGGGCCTGTCGCGCGACCTCGGTCCGCGCGGCATCACGGTCAACAACGTGCAGCCGGGCCCGGTCAACACCGACATGAACCCGGTCGACGGCCCCAACGCCGCCGCCATGCACGGCCTGATGGCGCTCGCCCGCCACGCCCGCCCCGAAGAAATCGCCGGCATGGTCGGCTACCTGGCCAGCCCGGAAGCCGCGTTCGTGACCGGCGCCAGCCTGAACATCGACGGTGGCTTCGCCGCCTGAAGCGGCGCGAGTTCACGAGAAGGCCGGGACCTCCCGGCCTTTTTCGCGTGCGCCTTCGCCCGCATGGCGCTTGGGGAATTCCCGGATGCCCAGAGCCCCGCCCCGATGGGATAGTTAGTTCGCCCTTCAAACTAACTAATTTCTTACCGCTGGTTCCTGCGGGGCGCACCAACACTGGAGAGACATCGATGCAACTGAAACACACCCTGGCCGCCATGGCCTTCGGTTTCACGGCCGTGGGCGCCCTGGCGCAAACCGTGGTCGGCGTGAGCTGGTCCAACTTCCAGGAAGAACGCTGGAAGACCGACGAGGCCGCCATCAAGGCCCAGCTCGAGAAGCTCGGCGCCAAGTACATCAGTGCCGATGCGGGCGGCTCGCCCGAGAAGCAGTTGGGCGACATCGAGGGCCTGATGTCGAAGGGCGCCAAGGCGCTCATCGTGCTGGCGATGGACAAGGACGCCATCCTGCCCGCCATCACCAAGGCCACGCGCCAGAAAGTGCCCGTGGTGGCCTACGACCGCCTGATCGAGGCGCCGGGCGTGTTCTACATCACCTTCGACAACGTCGAGGTCGGCCGCATGGAGGCGCGCGAAGTCTTCAAGGTCAAGCCCAAGGGCAACTACGTGATCATCAAGGGCTCGCCCAGCGACCCGAACGCCGACTTCCTGCGCGCCGGCCAGCAGGAAGTGCTGGACGCCGCGATCAAGAAGGGCGACATCAAGATCGTCGGCGACGAATACACCGACGGCTGGAAGCCCGAGGTCGCGCAGAAGAACATGGAGCAGATGCTCACCAAGAACGGCAACAAGGTCGACGCGGTGGTCGCGGCCAACGACGGCACGGCCGGCGGCGCGGTGGCGGCGCTCACCGCCAAGGGCCTGCGCGGCATCCCGGTGTCGGGCCAGGACGCCGACTTCGCGGCGCTCAACCGCATTGCGCTGGGCACGCAGACCGCCACCGTCTGGAAGGATTCGCGCGAACTCGGCCGCGAAGCCGCCTCCGCCGCCATGGCGCTGGCCGCCGGCAAGCCGGTCGACAAGGCCGCCCCGTGGGCCGGCGGCGCCAAGAAGATCTCGCTGTCCTCGCGCCTGCTGACGCCGGTGCCGATCACGCGCGACAACCTCGACGTGGTCGTCAAGGCCGGCTGGATCAAGAAGGACGAGCTCTGCAAGGGCGCCACGGGTGCGAGTGCGCCCGCCGCCTGCAAGTAACGAGTCTGCCAATCCGCGCCACGCGGCGTCCGGCCGGCCCCTGGGGCTGGCCGGTACGCGGTTGCGCACCTGCCGTTCCAAGGGGCACCTTCAAAAATGAGCAATGAAACTCCGGGCTGGTGGCGCCGCACGGGCATCGACCTGCGGCTGATCCTGATGTGCGTGCTGCTGGCCGTGATGGCGGTGGTGTTCAGCGTCATGTCGGGCGGCGTGTTCCTGTCGCCCGAAAACCTCTACAACGTCGCGCAGCAGACGGCCGTGGTCGGCATCGTCTCGACCGTGATGGTGCTCGTCATCGTGGCGCGCCACATCGACCTGTCGGTCGGCTCGGTGATGGGCTTCGTCGGCGTGCTGATCGCGTACCTCCAATACACCTCGGGCTGGTCGTGGCCCACGGCCTGCCTCGCGGGCCTTGCCGTGGCACTGCTCGTGTCGATCTATCAAGGCTGGCTCACGGCGGTGCTCGGCGTGCCCTCGTTCGTGGTCACCCTCGGCGGGCTGATGTCGTTCCGCGGCGCGGCCTTCCTCGTGGCCGACGGCAAGACGCAGCCGGTGAACGACGAATTCTTCCAGCGCCTGGGCGGCGGCTACGACGGCGGCATCGGCGTCACGGCGAGCTGGGTGCTCGCGGGGCTGGTCGCGCTGGTGCTGTTCGGGCGCATGCTGCAGAAGCGCCGCGCGCGGCAGCGCTACGAGATGCCGACCGAGGCTCTGTGGCTCGACGTGCTGATCACCGCGGTGCCGGTGGCGGTGGTGTTCGGCTTCGCGTGGGTCATGAACAATTACCAGATCTCGTCGAAGAGCGAGCCGCAGGGCATTCCGATCCCGGTGCTGATCTGGGCGGTGGTGGCGATCGTGCTGTCGTTCATCGTGCACCGCACGCGCTTCGGGCGCTATGTGTTCGCGATGGGCGGCAACCCCGATGCCGCGGCGCTGGTGGGCATTCCGGTCAAGCGCGTCACGCTGATGCTGTTCGCGCTGCTGGCGGTGCTGGTCACGGTCGCGGCCATCGTGTCGATCGCGCGGCTCAACGCGGGCACCAATTCGCTGGGCACGGGCATGGAGCTGTACGTGATCGCCGCGGCCGTGATTGGCGGCACGGCTCTGGCGGGCGGCAGCGGCTCGATCTTCGGCTCGGTGCTGGGCGCGCTGATCATGCAGTCGCTCGACAGCGGCATGTTGCTGCTCGACGTGCCGATCGGCAAGCGCATGGTCATCATCGGGCAGGTGCTGATCGTGGCTGTGGTATTCGACGTTCTGTACCGCCGCAAGTTCGGGGAGAACTAGGAATGAACGCGTTTGCCTCGTGGGGCGATCACGCCGACGGCGTGCTCCTTTTCTCGAATGTCCCCCGCCCTTCGGGCTCCTCCTTTATTTCGCGAAAAGGAGCCCACCGCCGACGCGATCGTTCAGAGCCGTCGTTGATCGGCCGCACACCAACAGCGTGCCCTGATGCACAGGGCGCCGGGTGCTCCCCGCAGCGAAATAAAGGAGGAGGCCGAAGGCCGGGGGACATTCGCGGAGGGGAGTACCCGGCGGCCTGTGCACGTACCCCGAACAAGAGCATCAAAACAATGTGGAGCACTGACCAATGGCCGGCATAGAAACCTCCAAGCCACTCGTAGAACTGCGCGACATCCGCAAGGCCTTCGGCGGCGTCAAGGCCGTGGACGGCGTGAGCGTGAATCTCTACCCCGGCGAAGTGGTCGCGCTGCTGGGCCACAACGGCGCCGGCAAGTCCACGCTGATGAAGATGCTTGCGGGCGCCTATCCCATCGACTCGGGCGACACGCTGATCGCGGGCGAGAAGGTCCACATCCGCACGCCCGCCGAAGCGCAGGCGCAGGGCATCGAGACCATCTACCAGACGCTCGCGCTGGCCGACAACCTCGACTCGGTGTCGAACCTCTTCCTCGGCCGCGAGAAGATGACGCCGTGGCGCACGCTCGACGACCACTTCATGGAAGTGCAGGCGCGCAAGGTGTTCCATCGCCTCAACAGGAACTTCACCAACATCCGCGTGCCGGTGCGCCGGCTCTCGGGCGGGCAGCGGCAGGTGGTGGCGATCTCGCGCGCGCTCTACTTCAATGCGCGCATCCTCATCATGGACGAGCCCTGCGCCGCGCTCGGCCCGGAAGAAACCGCGATGGTCGGCGGCCTCGTGAAGCAGCTCAAGGCCGATGGCGTGGGCATCTTCCTGATCACGCACGACATGCCCGACGTGTTCTCGCTGAGCGACCGCCTCGCGGTGATGAAGAACGGCAAGCTGGTCGGTACCTACCGCACCACCGACGTGACCGAGGACGAAGTGCTCGGGATGATCATTGCCGGCAAGCGGCCCGAGGGCAAAGAGCAGGCTCACAGGTAATGCAGGGCGCACAGCCTCTTCCAGGAACACCGCGGAACCGGCTTTGCCGGGCCGCAGGTGTTGCCCCCTGCAAGGGGGGAGGCGGCCACACGAAGTGGGCAAGCCTGGGGGTTGGCCAATGACCACCATCGGCGACCAGCAACTGTTGAAGCGCATGAACCGCAGCGTGCTGCTGCGGCTGCTGCGCGCGCAGCCCGGCCTGTCGCGCGCGCGGCTGGCAAGCGAGAGCGGGCTCACCAAGTCGACCGTCAGCCTGCTGGTGCGCGAGCTGCTCGACGAAGGCTGGCTCAGCGAGGCCGGTGCGACGGTGGCCGACGGCATGGGCCGGCCTTCGACGCCGCTGCAGATCAACGTCGGTGTGCGCGCGCTGATGGGCGTGGAGATCGCCGTCGAGACCGTGCGCCTCGTGTGCGTGTCGCTGCAAGGCGAGGTGCTGCACGCCGACACCCAGGCGCTGACCGATGGTTCGCCGGCCGGCGCGTGCGCGCAGGTCGCGCGCATGGCCGCCGCCGCGCACGTGGTGCTCGAGCGGCTCGGCCTGCGCCTGTCGAGCATCGGCGTGTGCGTGCCGGGCGCGGTGGACGATTGCACCGGCGTGGTCCGCTTCGCGCCCAACTTCGGCTGGCGCAACGTGAGCCTGCTGCCTGCGCTCGAGAAAGCCTTTGCTGCCGTCGGCCTGCCCGGCGTCACCGTGCAGCTGCAGAACGACGCCGATGCGGCCGCGCTCGGCGAGTACGAGTTCGCGGCGAGTGAAGGCCAGGACGGGGAAGACCCGCTGATTTTTGTCAACTGCGACGTGGGCGTGGGCGCCGGCGTGGTGCTGAACGATCGGCTTTTCACCGGCGCGCAGGGCATGGCCGGGGAGATCGGCCACACCATCCTCGAACTCGACGGGCCGTTGTGCTCGTGCGGCCGGCGCGGCTGTGCCGAGGCCTTCTTCGGCTCGCGCGTGCTGGAGCGCGAGGGCGCCGACATGCAGCGCGCCGCGGCCTTCTTCGGCGTGCTGCTGCAGAACCTGTGGGTTACCTTCAATCCGCGCGCGATCGTGCTTGGCGGCAAGGCCTGCGCCGACCATCGCGGCTTTGCGCAGGCAGCGTTCGAAAGCGTGAAGCGCCACGCCGACGGTGCCGGCATGCCTCCGCCCGACCTGCGCACCGCGCGCTACGGCGCGCTGGCACCCGCGGTGGGCGCGGCCGCGCTGGCGCTGCACGAATATCTGCGGCCGCTGCAGCCCGACGCAAAGGCACGCCGCGCGCGTGCGCTGGCGCGCGGCGCCGCCTGATCGATCAGGCCGGCGACGCGCCTTCTTCTGCGCCGTTGTTGTCGCGCCAGCCGTGCAGCCGCCGATAGAGCGTGCCGCGCGACACGCGCAGCTGCCGCGCCGCCTGCGACACATTGCCGCCATGCGCGGCGAGCGTTTCCTCGATCAGCTTGCGGCTGTGCTCGCGCAGCGTCGCCTGCGCAGGAGACGCAGATTCGCCAGGGTCCGCGCGCTCGTGGGCTTCGGGCGCGTGCATCCGCGCATCGTCCTGCCGCTCGAGGGCCAACGGTGCCGCCTCGCCGGGCATCGCCACTGCATGCCTGAAGTCCGCACCGTCCGCGCCCTTCAGCCGTGCCTGCACCCACACGCCCAGCCCGCTCGCCAGCCGCAGCGGCTGCGCCGCCTCGCGCCGCCCGAGCCGCAGCAGGCTCGCGAGGTCGTGCCCCAGCAGGTATTCGACGTCGCGCTCGTCCGCCGCCTCGGGCAGCCGTCCCAGCAGCCGCGCGCCCGCGTTGTTGAGCCAGGCGATCGTGCCGTCGGGCGCGACGCCCGCCAGCGCTTCGAGCGGCGTGCCCAGCAGCGTGGGGCTGGCCTGGAAGCGCAGGATCAGGTGGTCGCGCGACTGCGCCTGCAGCAGCCGGTTTTCGATCGTCGTGGCATGGAGCGCCACCATCGACGCCGCGTCGAAGCCGAAGCGGCGCGCCTCCACCGTGAGGTCGAGCACGCCGGCGAGCTGCCCCGCCACGTCGCGGATCGGCGCCGCCGCGCACTGCATGTGGCCCAGCACGTCGAAGTAGTGCTCCGCGCCATCGACCGCGCAAGCCTGCCCGGTGCTCGCCACGATGCCCGGCGCCGTGGTGCCGACGACGCGCTCGGAGATGTTCACGCCCACGCGCGATGTCTTGCGCAGCACCGGCTGGTGCGCGGCGGCGGGCTGCTGCGTGACGTGCACCACCACGCCCTCGCGGTCGGTGAGGATCACGCGGCAGTCGGTGCCCGCGAGCGCGTGCTCCATCTGCGCCAGCTCCTGACGCGCCGCATCGAGCAGCTCGCGGCTGCGCGCGAGCGTGGCGTGCAGGCGGCTCGGCGTGACCGCGTCGAAGGTCACGATGCGCTGGCGGTCGGTGTGCGTGCGGCTGCAGCGCATCCACGACTGGATCACCGCCTCGCCCACGAGGCCCGAGGGGCGCACGCCTTCCTCGAAGAACTGCTGCCGCGCGAGCGCCACGCGCTGCGCGGGCGTGCTGGCAAAGAGCTGGCGCGGCGCGTCCGGCGTGCCGATTCTGTCGAGGGCCATGGGTTCGCTGCCTCCCTGGGTGGGGTCGGGGTCGGGACCAGCGCTGAATGTGTTCCGCAATGGAACAGCGCCGGACTGGGGAAATCCCGGGGGTGAACCCGGAGCCCGCGCGCACGATCCTTGAGGGACAAAGGAGACCTGCGATGAAAAAAACACACTCCGGGCTGCTCGTGCTGGCCGGCGCCTTGCTGTGCCTGGGCGCATCGACCGCGGCCTCGGCCCAGAATGCACAGGACCGCGCAGCCGCTGCCACGAAGCGCGTCGACGGCAGCTTCATCCGCGCCAACGCGACGCAGAAGAAGACGCCCGACTGGCCCAGCGTCGGCCTCGACTATTCGGAGTCGCGCTTCAGCAGGCTCGACCAGGTGAACGCCGGCAACGTGAAGCAGCTGGGGCTGGTCTGGTCATACAACCTCGAATCGACGCGCGGCGTGGAAGCCACGCCGCTGGTGGTGGACGGCACCATGTACGTCACCGCCTCGTGGAGCGTGGTGCACGCCATCGACACGCGCACCGGGCAGAAGCTGTGGACCTTCGATCCGCAGGTCGACAAGTCCAAGGGCTTCAAAGGCTGCTGCGACGTGGTGAACCGCGGCGTGGCGATCCACGAAGGCAAGGTCTACGTGGCGGCCTACGACGGCCGGCTCATCGCGCTCGACGCGGCCACCGGCCAGAAGGTCTGGGAGAAGAACACCATCGAGGGCCAGAAGGGCAGCTACACCATCACCGGTGCGCCGCGCGTGTTCAAGGGCAAGGTCATCATCGGCAACGGCGGTGCCGAGTACGGCGTGCGCGGCTACGTCACCGCCTACGACGCGAAGACCGGCGACCAGAAGTGGCGCTGGTTCGTGGTGCCCGGCGACCCCAGCAAGCCCTTCGAGGACGAATCGATGGCGCGCGCCGCCAAGACCTGGGATCCATCGGGCAAGTACTGGGAAGCCGGCGGTGGCGGCACCGCGTGGGACAGCTTCGCCTTCGATCCCGAGCTCAACCTGATGTACGTGGGCACCGGCAACGGCTCGCCCTGGTCGCACAAGGCGCGCAGTCCCAAGGGCGGCGACAACCTGTACCTGGGCTCGGTGGTGGCGCTCAACCCCGACACCGGCAAGTACGTGTGGCACTACCAGGAGACGCCGGGCGACAACTGGGACTACACCTCCACGCAGTCGATGATCCTGGCCGACATGAAGCTCGGCGGCAAGCCGCGCAAGGTGCTGCTGCATGCACCGAAGAACGGCTTCTTCTTCGTCATCGACCGCACCAACGGAAAGTTCATCTCGGCGAAGAACTTCGTCGAAGTGAACTGGGCCACGGGCTATGACAAGAACGGCCGTCCCATCGAGATCGCCGCGGCGCGCGACACCACCAAGCCCGGTGACTCCATTCCGGGGCCGTTCGGCGCGCACAACTGGCACCCGATGTCGTTCAACCCGCAGACCGGCTTCGCCTACCTGCCCGCGCAACATGTGCCGATCAACCTGATGGACGACAAGGACTGGAAGTTCAACGAGGACGTGCCGGGCCGACCGCACTCGGGCATGGGCTGGAACCTCGGCAAGTTCGCCAATGCCGAGCCGCCCAAGAGCAAGCCCTTCGGCCGCCTCGTGGCCTGGGACCCGGTCGCGCAGAAGGAAGCGTGGGGCGTCGACTACGCCTCGCCATGGAACGGCGGCACCCTCACCACCGCGGGCAATCTCGTGTTCCAGGGCACGGCCGACGGCCGCCTGCTGGCCTACGACGCGAAGACGGGCGAGAAGCTGTGGGAAACGCCCACCGGCACCGGCGTGGTGGCGGCGCCCTCGACCTACATGGTCGACGGCAAGCAGTACGTGTCGGTCGCGGTGGGCTGGGGCGGCGTGTACGGCCTGGCGCAGCGTGCCACCGAGCGTCAGGGTCCCGGCACGGTCTACACCTTCGCGGTCGGCGGCACGGCGAAGATGCCGGACTTCGTTCAGTACCGCATGGACAAGCTGGTGCAGGGCGTGAAGTACGACCCCGCGAAAGTGCAGGCCGGCACCATGCTCTACGTAAGCAACTGCGTGTTCTGCCACGGCGTGCCGGGCGTGGACCGCGGCGGCAACATCCCCAACCTGGGCTACATGGACACGGCCTACATCGAGAACCTCGACAAGTTCATCCTCAAGGGCCCGGCCATGGCGCGCGGCATGCCCGACTTCACGGGCAAGCTCTCGGGCGACGAGATCGAGAGCATCAAGGCCTTCATCCAGGGGACGGCTGACGCCATCCGGCCGAAGTAGCCGCAACGAAAAAAGCCGCCGTCCTCAAGAGTACGGCGGCTTCTGCGAATTCAAATCCAGGAACACCGCGGAACCGGCTTTGCCGGGCCGCTGGTGTTGCCCCCGGTAGGGGGAAGGCGAAGCGGGCACGAAGTGCCGCGCAGCCTGGGGGCGAGCAAAAGCTAGTCGGCGTAGACGCCAGCGGCCTTGATGATCGGACCCCACTTGGCGATCTCGGCCGAGACGAACTTCTTGTGCTCGGCCGGCTCGGTGCGCTTGTCGGTCGTGATCACCGCGCCCAGCGCCTCTTCGCGCTTGACGAAGCCCGGGTCCTTCATCGCGGCCTTGATGGCCTCGTTGAGCTTCTTCAGCACCGGCGCGGGCGTGCCCTTGGGCGCATACACGCCGTGCCAGATCGTCACCTCGAAGCCCTTGAGGCCCGACTCGTCGAGCGTCGGCAGGTCCTTCAGCGCCGGCGTGGTCAGGCGCTTGCTCGTGGTCACGGCATAGGCCTTGACCTTCTTGGCCTCGATCTGCGAGGTGGTGTTGGTGGTCTGGTCGCACAGCAGGTCGATCTGGCCGCCCAGCAGGTCGGCGATGGCCGGGGCCGTGCCCTTGTACGGCACGGGCGTCATCTCGACCTTCAGCGCGCTCTGGAACAGCAGGCCGCACAGGTGCGAGGCGGCGCCCAGGCCGGCGTTGCCGAGGTTGATCTTGCCCTTGTTGGCGGCGATCCAGGCCGTCAGTTCCTTGTAGTTGTTGGCGGGCAGGCCGGGCTTGCCGATCAGCGTCATCGGCACTTCGTTGACCATGCCGAGGTACTCGAAGTCGTTCTCGACGTTGAAGGGCAGCTTGCGGTAGAGCGCCGGCATCGTCGACATGCCGATGTGGTTCAGCAGCAGCGTGTAGCCGTCGGGCGCGGCGCGCGCAACCTTGGCGGTGCCGATGGAGCTGCCCGCGCCTGCGGTGTTGTCCACCACGATGGTGGTGCCGAGCGTCTTCTGCATGGCTTCCGCCAGGTCGCGTGCGACACGGTCGGTCGGGCCGCCGGCCGCGAAAGGCACCACCAGCGTGACGGTCTTGCCCGCAGGGAAATCCTGGGCGTGGACACCGGCGGCTGCGGCGGCAATCGCCGCGAGGGCGAACAGTTTCTTCATGACGTCTCCGGGAGGGGGATAAAAGGCCGCGATCTTAAAGGCTGACCACAGCCTGACCTATACCGGATAGCCCTTAGAGATGGCCGGGGGCCGAGGGCGCCCGGGCTCGACGATTCCTTCGGGTGAAATATGTCTGCCCTGCGGAATCGGGCGAACAAATCCTGCGACTCGTAAGAGGAGTTTGCCGCCCGTCGAACTGTCCGACAGGCGGAGCCGGCGCAGGACGATGCGGGCGAGGTGGGCGTGGCCTAGGGTGAATCTTCATTGCTTTTTTTATGCAACCCCGAAGGAGATTCACTCATGCCCATCACCTCCTCTTCCCTCGACGGAATGAAGATCGCCATCCTCGTGTCGGACGGCTTCGAGCAGGTCGAGATGACCGAGCCGCGCAAGGTGCTCGACGGTGCCGGTGCGCAGACGCAGATCGTCTCGCCGCTCGCCGGCAGCGTGCGCGGCTGGCACCACCATGAGCCTGCCGACAGCTTCGCGGTCGACGTGCCGCTGAAGCGCGCCGACGCCGGCGACTTCGACGCGCTGCTGCTGCCCGGTGGCGTCATGAACCCCGACGCGCTGCGCATCGACGAGAAGGCCGTGGCGTTCGTGCGCGCCTTCGTCGAAGCGGGCAAGCCCATCGCGGCGATCTGCCATGGGCCGTGGACGCTCATCGAGGCGGGCGGCGTCAAGGGGCGCAAGATGACCTCGTGGCCTTCGCTGCGCACCGACCTGAAGAACGCCGGAGCGAAGTGGAGCGACAAGGATGTCGTGGTCGACCAGGCGCTCGTGACGAGCCGCAAGCCCGACGACCTGCCGGCATTCAACCGCGAGGTGACGAAGCTCTTCGAGCTGGCGCATGAGCCCGAGCTTCATTGACCGACGCGGCTGGCCGCGTGGCGCATTCGTGCACTGAACCTACACCGCACACCCGCCGTCATCCGATACCCTCGCTCGCTCTCTCTCTCTCTTCGCATGCAGCGGCATGCGCCCTGCAAGGCGAAAGTATTCCAATGACGGCAACCCCTTCTCACGCACGCGCGCGGCGACTGCCGCGCGATCTCGCGCTCGTCACCGTGGCCATCGGTGCCGCGGTGCTGCTGGTCAACATGGTCATGCTGCTCTGGCCCGACTCGCCTGACGGCGAGCAGCTGCGCAGCACCTATGCCCTTCCGGGCGTGTGGATTCCAATGGTGTTCAGCGTCGGCATGGCCTGGTTGCTGGCAGCGGCGCTGGCCTGGAGCCATGGGCGCGACGCGCTCGAAAAGCGCGGCGTGGACAGCGTGGCGAAGCTGTCCCATCCCCGCAGCCGCTATGGCGCGGCATACGCGGTGGTGCTGGTGCTGAACTTCTACGCGCTGAGCCCGCTGCTCTACGAAGTGCAACTGCTCTTCATGCCGGGCGGCCGCCTGCAGGACTTCTTCGGTCCGGATTCCATGCGCACTGCGATGGCCGCGTTCATGTTCCTGCAGTCGATCGTCCAGCTGATCGTGCTTGTGCTCGGTGTGTGGGCCACGGCATGGTTCGCCCTGAGGGCAGGCCGCGCCGCGCCCTCCGCCGTGCAAGATGATGAAGCCGCCGGCTCCTCGCCACGCCGCGCCGTGGCGTTGGTGGGCGCCTCGCTGTTCGCGTCGCTGCAGATGTGGAGCGGCGTGGTCGTGAGCCGCTGGACTTCCGTGGCGAGCGGCATGGAGGGGCTTGAGCTGCTGCTCGCCTGGATGGTGCCGCCGCTGGTGGCCTTCGCGCTCGCATTGTGGGGCGGCTGGCTCGGCGCCAACGCCGGGCTGGTGCGTGTGCGGCCTTTCAGGGCCGTGACGGCGGCGGTGCTGGCCTTCGTGCTGGTGCAGGCGAGCTGCATCGCCATCGCGCTGGCGTGGCTGATGCTGTCGATGTGGGCGCGCGGCCACGACCCCGCGGGCGGGCTCATCGGCTTCGCCCTGGCGCTTGTGCTGGCCTATTCGGTGCTCGTGGTGGTGCTGATGCGCGCCACCACGCGCGGGCTGTACCGCCGCTACTTGTAGCTGCGCACGTCGTCGATCACCTTGCCGTCATTGGGCAGTTCGCCAGCGCCCACGACGACCACTTCGCCGCGCAGCTTGGTCACTTCGCGGATCGCATCGCCCACGCGGGCCTGAAACCCTATGGGCACGGCACCCGCGCATTCGAGCGTCAGCGTCATCTTGTCGTCGCCCATCTCGCCCGACACCACGAGCCGCGCGCGCTGCGCCTCGGGAAAGCGCCGCACGATCTCTGCCACCTGCGAGGGGTGCACGAACATGCCGCGCACCTTCGTGGTCTGGTCGGCGCGGCCGAGCCAGCCCTTGATGCGCTTGTTGGTGCGGCCGGTGGGGCAGGTGCCCGCGAGCACGGCCGAGAGGTCGCCGGTGCCGAAGCGCACGAGCGGGTAGTCGGGGTTGAAGCTGGTGACGACGATCTCGCCGACCTCGCCGTCGGGCACCGGGTCGCCGGTGCCGGGGCGCACGATCTCGACCAGCACGCCTTCGTCGATCACCAGGCCTTCGCGCGCGCTTGTTTCGTAGGCGATGAGGCCGAGGTCCGCCGTGGCGTAGCACTGGATGCCCTTCACGCCATGCGCGGCGATCCAGTCGCGCAGGCTCGGCGGAAAGGCTTCGCCCGACACCAGCGCCTTGGTGAGCGAGGGCAGCTTCATGCCCTTCTCCGCGGCCTTCTCGAGCAGGATCTTGAGGAAACTCGGCGTGCCGGCATAGCCCTCGGGCTTCAGGTCGGCGATGGCTTCGAGCTGCTGCTCGGTCTGCCCGGTGCCGCCCGCGAACACGGTGCAGCCGATGGCGCGCGCACCGCTTTCCATGATGGAGCCCGCGGGCGTCATGTGGTAGCTGAAGCTGTTGTGGATCAGCTCGCCGCTGCGAAAGCCCGCCGCATGCAGTGCCCGTGCGGTGCGCCAGTAGTCGCGCGCCTCGCCCTCGGGTTCGTAGATGGTGCCGGGGCTCGCGAAGATGCGCAGCATGCGCGGCCCGCGCACGATGGAGGCAAAGCCACCGAACGGGTCGTCCGCGCGGCGTGCCTTTTGCAGGTCGAGCAGTTCGGATTTGCGCGTGACCGGCAGTTTGGCGAGGGCTTCGCGCGTGGTGATGTCGGCGGGCTTCACGCCGTCGAGAATCTTTGCGAACGCGGGTGCGGCGGTCTGCGCTTGCGCGATCTGCTTCGGCAATGCGGCCAGAAGGTCGCGCTCGCGTTCGGCGGGGTCGCGGATTTCAAGCTTGTCGTAGTGGTCGGTCATGTCCGTCCCCTTTGTCTTTCAATTCGGTTTTCCAACTACGCTGGGGTTGTTCAGGGCGCGTGCACAGGCCGCCGGGTACTCCCCTCCGCGAATGTCCCCCGTCCTTCGGGCTCCTCCTTTATTTCGCTGCGGGGAGCACCCGACGCCCTGCGCACGATGGGCGCGGCTCATGCATTCGCCGATCAACGACTGCTCTGAACGATCACGTCGGCGGTGGGCTTCTTTTCGCGAAATAAAGGAGGAGCCCGAAGGGCGGGGGGCATTCGAGAAAAGAAGCACGCCGTCGGCGTGAGCGCGCCCCGAAGAACCACACACATCTGTCAAGCCAGCCACCTCTTGCGCCGCTTGTAGCTCTTCACGTCGCGGAAACTCTTGCGATCCGCACCGCCGACGCCCAGGTAGAACTCCTTCACGTCCTCGTTCTCGCGCAGGCTCTGCGCCGCGCCGTCCATCACGATGCGGCCGTTCTCCAGGATGTAGCCGTAGTCGGCATAGCGCAGCGCCATGTTGGTGTTCTGCTCGGCCAGCAGGAAGGTCACGCGCTCCTTGGCATTGAGGTCTTTCACGATCTCGAACACCTCTTCGACGATCTGCGGCGCCAGGCCCATCGAGGGTTCGTCCAACAGCACCATGCTCGGGTTGGCCATCAGCGCGCGGCCGATGGCGCACATCTGCTGCTCGCCGCCCGAGGTGTAGGCCGCCTGCGAAGTGCGCCGCGTCTTCAGGCGCGGGAAGTACGCGTAGACCTTCTCCAGCGTCTGCTGCACCGCGGCCTTGCCGTCGGTGCGCGTGTAGGCGCCGGTCATCAGGTTCTCTTCGATGGTCAGGTGCGCGAAGCAGTGGCGGCCTTCCATCACCTGGATCAACCCGCGCTTCACAAGCTCGGCCGGCGACAGCGCCTCGATGCGCTCGCCGCGCAACTCGATAGTGCCCTTGGTGACGGCGCCGCGTTCGCCCGCGAGCAGGTTGCTCACAGCGCGCAGCGTGGTCGTCTTGCCCGCGCCGTTGCCGCCGAGCAGCGCCACGATGCCGCCATCGGGCACGGTCAGCGACACGCCCTTGAGCACGAGGATCACGTGGTTGTAGATAACCTCGATGCCGTTGACGTTGAGAAGGATGTTGGGTTCGCTCATGGTGTGGTCCGAAGCATTCGAAAGAACTAGCGCGATGCCGTTCTTTCGGATGCCCGCTTGGCCTGCCGCCCTTCGGGGAACACCGCGGAACCGGCTTTGCCGGGCCGCAGGTGTTGCCCCCTGCAAGGGGGTAGGCGAAGCGACACGAAGTGCGCGCAGCCTGGGGGTGTGCCTAGGACTGGCAGTCCGCCGCTTCGCGGCGCGTCAGCTTCTTCTCGCCCGCGTACTTGTCGGCGGCGGCCTTCACCATTGGCTTGATGATCTGGCTGTCGGCCTCGTACCAGTCGGACATGCCGCCCCACTTGGCACCGTCCCAGGTGTGCACGCGCGCCCAGGTCGAGCCCATGTGGTCCTGGCACGAGGTGCTCACCGGGCGCATCACGCCTGAGAAGCCCAGCGCGTCCAGCTTCTTCTGGTCGAGCGCGAGGTTCTCCATGCCCCAGCGCACCTGCTCGCCGGTCATGACCTTGCCCTTGCCGAAGCGCTCCTGAGCGCGCCGCACGGCCTCGACGCCGAGCATCTGGATGATCACGCCGCGCGTGTAGAGCACCGAGCCCACTTCTTCCTTTGGCCCCGTGCCCTGGCCCTTGTCATGCACCTGCTTCAGGATGTCCTGGATCACCTTGGGTTGCGTGCCCGAGGTGTTGAGCGCGAGCGCGTTGTAGCCCTTGGCGTTGGCGCCCACGTCCTTCACGTCGGGCTCGGCGCCGGCCCACCACACGCCGTACATCTTCTCGCGCGGGTAGCCCGTGGCCACGGCCTCCTTGAGCGCGGTGGAGTTCATCACGCCCCAGCCCCACAGCAGCACATAGTCGGGCCGCTGCTGGCGCACCTGCAGCCAGGCCGATTTCTGCTCCACGCCGGGCGCGGTCACCGGGATCAGCGAGAGCTCGAAGCCGTTCTGCTTCGCGCGCTCCTGCAGCAGCGGAATCGGCTCCTTGCCGAACGGCGAGTCGTGGTACACGAGGGTGATCTTCTTGCCCTTGAGCTTGTCCATGCCGCCTTCCTTCTTCCCGATGTGCTGGATCAGGATGTCGGCCGCAGTCCAGTAGGAGCCCATCAGCGGGAAGTTCCACTTGAAGACGCCGCCGTCCTGCGAGGCCGAGAGGCCGTAGCCCAGCGTGATCAGTGGAATCTTGTCGGTCGGCACCTTGTCGGTCAGCGCGAAGGTGATGCCGGTGGCCTGCGGGTCGAACAACGCCACGCCGGGGTGGCCCTTCAGGCGCTCGTAGCACTCCACGCCCTTGTCGGTGGCGTAGCCGGTCTCGCACTCTTCGTACGCGATCTTCACGCCGTTGATGCCGCCGGTGGCATTGATGTACTTGATGTAGTCCTGCTTGCCATTGGCCCAGGGCGTCCCGTTGGGCGCGTAGGGGCCGGTGCGGTACACCAGCAGAGGGAAGAACTGTTCCTTGGCCTGCGCCTGCGCGATCGATGGCACGAGCAGGGCGCCGAGGGTGCTGGCCACCAGGGCGGCGGTCAGAGCGAGCGATTTCAGTTTCATGCCTGTCTCCTTATGTGGGCACCTCGGTGCCGGGTTTTTACGTGCGAACGGAAATTCAGTGAGGGAAGGGCCAGAGCCGCAATTTCTCCTTGGCCGTGGACCACAGCCGCGCAAGGCCGTGCGGCTCCACGATCAGGAAGAACACGATCAGCGCACCGAAGATCATGGTCTCCAGGTGCGAGGCCAGCGCGGTGGAAATCGAGAAGCCAAGCCACCCCGGCAGCTGGTTCAGAAAGAGCGGCAGCAGCACGATGAATGCGGCGCCGAAGAAGCTGCCCATGATCGAGCCGAGCCCGCCGATGATCACCATGAACAGCAGCTGGAACGAGCGGTCGATGCTGAACGCCGCCGGCTCCCACGCGCCCAGGTGCACGAAGCCCCACAGTGCGCCGGCCACGCCGACGATGAAGCTGCTCACCGCGAAGGCCGTGAGCTTGGCGTACACCGGGCGAATGCCGATCACGGCGGCGGCCACGTCCATGTCGCGCATCGCCATCCACTCGCGGCCGATGGCGCTGCGCACCAGGTTCTTTGCAAGCAGCGCGAACACCGCCACGAAGATCAGGCAGAACAGGTACTTCTGCACCGGCGACTCGATGGGCACGCCGAACACGTTGAGCCCCGCCACGCTCACCGAGCCCGAGGACGAGTTGTTCGTGAACCACTGGATGCGCAGGAACGCCCAGTCGGTGAAGAACTGCGCCGCCAGCGTGGCCACTGCAAGGTACAGGCCCTTGATGCGCAGGCTGGGAATGCCGAACAGCACGCCGATCACCGTGGCGCACAGGCCGCCCAGCAGCAGCGAGGCGATGAGCGGCATGCCGTCGATGCGCACCTGGAAGTTGTAGGCCGCGTACGCGCCCACCGCCATGAAGGCGCCGGTGCCCAGCGAGATCTGCCCGCAGTAGCCCACAAGGATGTTGAGGCCCAGGGCAGCGAGCGAAAGAATGAGGAAGGGCGTGAGGATGGCGCGCATCCAGTAGTCGGACACACCGAGCGGCACCACGACGAAAGCCACGAGCAGCAGCACGAGGATCGCGAGGCGGTCCTGCGCGATCGGGAAGATCTGCTGGTCGGCGCGGTAGCTCGACTTGAACTGGCCGTTTTCTCTGTAGAACATTGCGTTCACACCCGATCAATGATTTTTTCGCCGAAGAGGCCCTGCGGCCGCACGAGCAGGAACACCAGCGCCAGCACATAGGCGAACCAGATCTCGATGCCGCCACCAAGCATGGGGCCGAGATAGATTTCAGACAGCTTCTCGCCGACACCGATCAACAGGCCGCCGATGATGGCGCCCGGAATCGATGTGAGCCCGCCGAGGATCACCACCGGCAGCGCCTTCAGCGCCACCAGCGAGAGCGAGAACTGCACGCCCAGCTTGGAGCCCCAGATGATCCCGGCCACCAGTGCCGAGAAGCCGGCCACCGACCACACGATCACCCAGATGCGCTTGAGCGGAATGCCGATCGACTGCGCAGCCTGGTGATCGTCGGCCACCGCGCGCAGGGCGCGGCCCGTGGCCGTCTTCTGAAAGAAGATTGCCAGCACCACCACGAGCCCTGCCGCCACCAGTGCGGCGATCAGGTCTTCCTGGCTCAGCAGCAGCCCGCCCTGGAAGGTGCCTTCGAGCACCATCAGCGGCTCCTTGGGCATGCCCACGTCGATCTTGTAGATGTCGTTGCCGAAGATCGTCTGGCCCACGCCGTCGAGGAAGTAGGCGATGCCCAGCGTGGCCATCAGCAGCGTGATGCCTTCCTGGTTCACGAGCTTGCTGAGCGCGAGCCGCTCGATCAGCCAGGCCACCACGACCATCACCGCCATGGCCGCGACGAAGGCCAGGATGTTCGCGAGGATCTGGTTCTCGAAGCCGAACCACTGCGGGAACCACTCCGAGAAGCGCGCCATGGCCAGCGCCGCGAACAGCACCATCGCGCCTTGTGCAAAGTTGAAGACGCCCGAGGCCTTGTAGATCAGCACGAAGCCGATGGCGATCAGCGAATAGAGCATGCCGACCATGAGGCCGCCGAAGAGGGTTTCGAGGAAAAAGCCCATGGTCAGTTTCTTTCTTGACTTTCTCCCTCCCCCGCTGGGGGAGGGTTGGGGTGGGGACACGCGGCGTCCGATGAGGCGCTGCCTTTTTGCGAAGGCCGCTGTGCCCCCATCCCAGCCTTCCCCCAGAGGGGGAAGGAGCAATACTTCAGCGCGAGGTTTCGCATGGCTTCAGTGCTCCACGCCGAGATACGCCCGAATAACGTCCTCGTTATTGCGCACTTCATCCGGCGTCCCGTCGCCGATCTTCTTGCCGTAGTCCAGCACTACCACGCGGTCGGAGATGTCCATCACCACGCCCATGTCGTGCTCGATCAGCACGATGGTTGCGCCGAACTCGTCGTTCACGTCGAGGATGAAGCGGCTCATGTCCTGCTTCTCTTCCACGTTCATGCCCGCCATCGGCTCGTCCAACAGCAGCACCTGCGGCTCCATCGCGAGCGCGCGGCCGAGGTCGACGCGCTTCTGCAGGCCGTAGGGCAGGCGGCCCACCGGCGTCTTGCGGTGTGCCTGAATCTCGAGGAAGTCGATGATGTGCTCGACGAACTCGCGGTGCCGCAGCTCCTCGCGTTCGGCCGGGCCCCAGCGCAGCGCCTGTGCGAACAGGCCGCTCTTCATCTTGAGGTTGCGCCCCGTCATGATGTTGTCGAGCACGCTCATGCCCTTGAACAGCGCCAGGTTCTGGAAGGTGCGCGCCACGCCCATCTCGGCCACCTGGCGCGAGTTCATGTGCTTGAAGGTCTGGCCGCGGAAGGTGATGGAGCCCTGCTGCGGCCAGTACACGCCGTTGATGCAGTTCAGCATCGAGCTCTTGCCCGCGCCGTTCGGCCCGATGATGGCCCGCACCTCGTGCTCGCGCACGTTGAAGCTGATGTCGGTCAGCGCCTTCACGCCGCCGAAGCTCAAACTGATGTTCTGGACGTCGAGGATGACGTCGCCAATCTTTCGGTTGCTCATGCAGCGGCCTTCACGATGGGGAAGGTCTTGGCTTCGTTGATCTTCAGCGTGGCGCTGACAACCCCCGTGCGCCCGTCCTCGAACTTGACCTGCGTCTCGATGAACTGCTCGGTCTTGCCGCCGTAGAGCGCACTGACCAGCACCGCGTATTTCTCGGCGATGAAGCCGCGGCGCACCTTGCGCGTGCGGGTCAGTTCGTCGTCGTCGGGATCGAGTTCCTTGTGCAGCACGAGGAAGCGCGCGATCTGCGTCTCGCCCATGCCGTCTTCGCTCGCAAGGTCGGCATTCACCTTGGCGATGCAGTCGGCCACCAGCGCCAGCACCTCGGGCTTGCCGGCCAGGTCGACGTAGCCGCCGTACGCCAGCCCGCGGCGCTCGGCCCAGTTGCCGACGGCCTCGTAGTCGATGTTGACGGCCGCGCACACTTCGTCGCGCCCGTTGCCGAAGCACACGGCTTCCTTGATCTGCGGAAAGAACTTGAGCTTGTTCTCGATGTAGTTGGGCGCGAACATCGCGCCGCCCACGAGCCGGCCCACGTCCTTCGCGCGGTCGATGATGCGCAGGTGGCCTTCGCTGTCGAGCACGCCCGCGTCGCCGGTGTGGAAGTAGCCGTTGGCATCGAGCACCTCGGCCGTGGCGTCGGGGCGCTTGTAGTACTCCTTGAGCACCGACACGCCGCGCACCAGCACCTCGCCGTCGTCGGCGATCTTCAGTTCGATGCCGGGCGCGGCCGTGCCCACGGTCTGCAGCTTGACCTTGCCGTCCTGCTGCAGGCACACGTAAGCGCAGGTCTCGGTCTGGCCGTAGAACTGCTTGAGGTTCACGCCGATGGAGCGGTAGAAGCGGAACAGGTCGGGCCCGATGGCGGCACCGGCCGTGTAGGCCACGCGGATGCGGCTCATGCCCAGCACGTTGCGCAACGGTCCGTAGATCAGCAGGTTGCCCAGGCTGTACATGAACCGGTCGCCGGTGCCCACGGGCGCGCCGTTGAGGATGTCCGCGCCCACGCGCTGCGCCAGCGCCATGAACTTCGCATACAGCCAGCGCTTGGGCGCGGCCGCGTCTTCCATGCGGATCGACACGGCAGTGAGCAAGCCTTCGAAGGTGCGCGGCGGGCCGAAGTAGTAGCTCGGGCCGATCTCGCGCATGTCGTTCATCACCGTCTCGGCCGACTCGGGGCAGTTGAGCGTGAAGCCGCCCACCAGCCACTGCGCCACCGAGAACAGGTGGTCGCCGACCCACGCCATCGGCAGGTAGCTCATGATGTTGTCGCCGGGACCGAGCTTGTCGGTCTCCACGCCGCCGCGGCCTGCCGCGATGAAGCTCGCATGCGTCTGGCACACGCCCTTGGGGCGGCCGGTGGTGCCGGAGGTGTAGAGGATCACGCCCACGTCGGTGGCTTCGCCGCCGGCCACGGCGCGGTCGTAGTAGCCCAGGTTGGCCTTGTCGAACTCGCGGCCCAGCGCGCGCAGCTGCTCGTAGCTCATCAGCCCCGGCTGGTCGTAGTGGCGCAGGCCCTTGGGGTCGTCGTAGATGATGTGGCGAATGCCGTGCCGTTGGTCTTTTTGCAACTCGCGGCACTCGAGCAGCTTGTCGACCTGCTCCTGGTCTTCGACGACCACGAACTCCACGGCCGCGTCCTGCAGCATGAAGACCATTTCGCTCGCCACCGCGTCCTGGTACAGCGGCACCGGCACGCCGCGCAGGCTTTGCGCGGCGATCACCGCCATGTACAGGTGCGGCCGGTTGGCGCCGACGATGGCGAGGTTGTCGAAGGCCTTGAAGCCGAGGCTCGCGAGACCACAGGCCATTTCGCGCACTTCCTGCGCCACGGCGTTCCAGGTCCAGGTTTGCCAGATGCCGAGGTCCTTCTCGCGCACGGCGGGCGCCTCGGGTTGGGCCTCGGCATGCGCGAGCAGCAGACGGGGGAAGGTGGGGGCGGTTGTTTGCACAGTGGGCGGATCGTAGGTCTCACTTTGACGCCCGGTTGTCATTCCAACGACAATCCTAGGGACACTACTCCCCGGAGTTTCCCGATGCCTCGCGGTGACCTCAACCACAACAACCTGCTCGGCGGTTCGATCAAGGATCGCGCGCGTCCCGCCAACGCCGCCGAGCTCGACGGCATTCCGTGGCTGCCCACGCTCACGCCCACCGAACGCCGCCGCGCCGAGACCACGCTGGTGGTCGGCGAGGCCGAGCCCGGCGACCTGGTGTGCCGTGTCGGGCGCTCGCCCACCTACTGGTTCGGCGTGCTCGAGGGCCTGCTCAAGATGAGCAACGACAACGCCGATGGCGGCTCGGTCACCTACACCGGCGTGCCGCCCGGCGGCTGGTTCGGCGAAGGCACGGTGATGAAGCGCGAGCCCTATCGCTACAACATCCAGGCGCTGCGGCGCAGCCTGGTGGCGGGGCTGCCGATCGAGAGCTTCCACTGGCTGCTCGACCACTCCATCGGCTTCAACCGCTTCGTGATGAACCAGCTCAACGAGCGGCTCGGCCAGTTCATCGCGGCGCTGGAGATCGACCGCCTCAACAACCCCGACGCGCGCGTGGCGCGCAACCTCGTTTCGCTGTTCAACCCGGTGCTGTACCCGGGCGTGGGCGAAGTCCTGCGCATCACGCAGCAGGAGCTCGCGTACCTCGTCGGCCTGTCGCGCCAGCGCGTTAACGAGGCGCTCAACGGCCTGTCGGCGCAGGGGTTGATCCGCGTGGAGTACGGTGGCCTGCGCGTGCTCGACCTGCCGGGGCTGCGCGCGACCGCGATGTCGAACAAGAAGAACCTGCCAACGCCAACGGAAACCCCATGACCCTGACCGACAAGCTCCAGATCGTGCCCGCGAACGCGGAGGCCGGCTTCGTTCCACCGCCCGAGGCGCCGAAGGCCAAGCCCGCAGAAGCCGGCCCGACGCTGGAAGAAGCCATTGCGCGCAACGAGCAGTTGGCCGAGAAGATCGACGCGCTCAACGCGGTGCTGGCCAAGCCGCTCAACGAGATCCTGGCCGACCGCGAGAAAGCCGACGAAGCCGCGCTTGCATGGGACCGCTTCGGCGCGATGTGGATGCTCTCGCAGCGCGCCATGCGGCGCGTGGCGCTCGACCTCGCTGCGCAGCTCGGCGTGAGCGAGGAAGACGTCGTCGCGCGTGCGATGGCCAACGCCAACGCGGTGCTCAATGGCGCGGACGAAGTCGACCTCGGCGGCAGCGTCGCGCCCGCGCAGCTGCAGCACATCGCCCGCCACCGCAACTTCCTGCGCAAGCAGTTCAGAACCGGTTGAGCGCGCCACGTGCCCATCCGATTGCGCTTACCCTTCCTGCCTTCGCTCCAGAAAGACTTTTTCCGATGACCGCTTCCCATCTCACCCTCATCACCGGCGCCTCCCGCGGCCTGGGCCGTGCCATGGCCGAACAGCTGCTGCAAGCCGGCCACGTGGTGCTCGGCATTTCGCGCAAGCAGGACGCACAACTGGCCGAGGCCGCCAAGGTTGCCGGCGCCGAACTCGTGCAATGGGAGCAGGACCTGTCCGACCCGGTCGCCGCGGCAGCCCGCGTGTCGGCTTGGCTCAAGACCATTGACCCGCAACGCTTCGACAGCGTCACGCTCATCAACAACGCCGGCACCGTCGGCAACCCCGCGCCGCTGTCCAGCGCCGTCGAAGCCGAGCTGTCGCTGGCCCTGCGCATCGGCCTCGAAGCGCCGATGCTGCTGACGGCCGCTTTCCTGGGCGCGACGCGCGAATGGCGTGGTGCACGCAAGGTGCTGAACATCTCGTCGGGCCTGGGCCGCAACGCCATGGGCAGCCAGGCGCCCTACTGCGCGTCCAAGGCCGGCATGGACCATTTCTCGCGCGCCGTGGCGCTGGAGGAAGCGAATGCGCCGAACGGCGCGCGCATCGTCTCGCTGGCGCCTGGCATCATCGACACCGACATGCAGGTGCAGCTGCGCGGCGCATCGGCCGAGAAGTTTCCGGACCGCACGCGCTTCGAGAAGATGAAGAACGACGGCATGCTCGACAGCCCCGCCACGGCGGCCGCCAAGGTGCTGAAGTACCTGGCCCGAGCGGACTTCGGTACGAACCCCGTGGCCGACGTGCGCGACCCGGCCTGAAACTGCAGGACGCACACACCATGGCCACCGCCAAGTCGATCGACACCAACGACTACAAGCTCTTCCCGTCGCCGAGGAACGTGCACCGCATCGTCTTCGAACACCAGGTCTTCGTGCCGTACCCGTACGCGCTGATCGTGATGGACGAGTTCTACTTCAAGGGCCGCTACAGCCTGTTCTCGGCCTGCAGGATGAGCGACGGGAAGATGGGGCAGGTGGCGACGTTCGAGGACGCGGCGGACGTGGAGATCTTCAATAAGAAGTTCACGCCGGACTGAGCCCGTATTTCTCCCTCCCCTTCCGGGGGAGGGCAGGGGTGGGGGCAGGCGGCGCATCCATTGCTCATGGCTTTTTCAATGCCGTGAGCCCCCATCCCAACCTTCCCCCAAAGGGGGAAGGGGCAAGAAGGGCTATTCGATCGTCGCGCCCGAAGCCTGCACGATGTCCTTCCACTTCTCGTAGTCGGTCTTCAGCAGCGCCTCGAACTGTTCGGGCGTCATGCTTTGCGGCTCGGCGCCCTGCGCGACGATGGCGGCTTTCATCTCGGGCGTGGCCAGCAGCTTGTTCACTTCTGCATTCAGCGTGGCGATCACGTCCTTCGGCGTCCTGGCCGGCACGAAGAGACCGTACCAAGTGGACACGTCGAAGCCCTTGTAGCCGAGCTCGGCCACGGTGGGCGTGTCGGGCAGCGAGGTGCTGCGCTTGGCGGAGGTCACGGCCAGCGGACGCAGCTTGCCGGCCTTGATCTGCGCCAACGCCGAGGGCACCGACGACACCATCAGGTCGACGTTGCCTGCGAGCACGTCCATCATGGCCGCGTTGGAGCCCTTGTAGGGCACGTGGCGCATCTTGATCTGGGCTGCGCCGTTGAAGATCTCGCCGGCCAGGTGGATGGTGGTGCCGTTGCCGGGCGAGCCATAGGTGACGGTGTCGGGCGCGGCGCGCGCGGCCTTCACCACGTCGTCGAGCGTCTTGAACTTCGAGTTGGCCTGCGTGACGATCACCACCGGCGTGTAGGCCACGTGGGCCACGGCGGTCAGGTCCTTCACCGGGTTGTAGCTCAGGTTCTTGTAGAGCCAGGGCGCGACGACCATGTTGTCCTTCTGGCCCATCACGATGTCGTAGCCCGTGGGCGCGGCGCGCGCGGCTTCGGCAATGCCGATGGTGCCGCCGGCACCTGCGCGGTTGTCGGGCACCACGGTCCAGTGGTTCGTCTCGGTGAGCTTCTGCGCGACCAGGCGCGCCAGGATGTCGGTGCCGCCGCCGGGAGGGAAGGGCACGATCATGCGCACGGGCTTGGCGGGGTAGGACTGTGCATGTGCGGTGGCCGTGAAGGCCAACGGGAATGCCAGCGCAATGGCCAGCGTGCCGAGGTGTCTGCGAATCATGGGTTGTCTCTTTGTCGAGGTCGTTTCGGGGTTGCAGTCGTTGTCGTCGTGACTGCACCGAGGTGCAGTGTGCCGGACGCCGATCAAGAAGGAATTCTTCATTCGCGATGGGGCTCGTATCGGCCTGCGGTGGGCTATTTTCCGATGCCTTGACAGGGCCTCGCCCGATGCGAATACTGCACCGCATGGTTGAGTATTTTTGGCTCGCCTGGCGTGCCTCGGCAGGTCGCCGGGCTTCGAAGGAGACTCGCATGCTCGGAAACATCGACGCGGTGGCCAATCTCGCGGTCAAGGACCTCGCCGTGGCCCGCCGTTTCTACGAAGACACGCTGGGCCTGTCGCAGGTCGATGCGGAAGGCGACGAGGTCATCGTCTACCGCAGCGGCAACACGCGCATCAACGTGTATCGCTCGCAGTTCGCGGGCACCAACCAGGCCACGGCCGTGACCTGGCAGGTCGGCGACGACATCGGCCGCATCGCCGCCGCGCTCAAGGACCGGGGCGTGCGCTTCGAGCACTACGACATGCCCGGCACGACGCTCGAGGGCGACCTCCACGTCATGGGCGGCATGAAGGTCGCGTGGTTCAAGGACCCGGACGGGAACATCCTGAACCTCATCAACGGCTGAACTTTCAGCCGAAGTTCTTCGCCGCGAAGTCCCAGTTCGCCAGCTTGGCCAGGAAGGTCTCGACGAACTTCGGGCGCAGGTTGCGGTAGTCGATGTAGTAGGCGTGCTCCCACACGTCCACCGTCAGCACCGGGGTGTCGCCGGTGGTCAGCGGCGTGCCCGCGGCGCCCATGTTCACGATGTCCAGCGAGCCGTCGGCCTTCTTCACGAGCCACGTCCAGCCCGAGCCGAAGTTGCCCACGGCCGATTTCACGAAGGCTTCCTTGAAGGCGTCGTAGCTGCCCCACTTGGCGTCGATGGCCTTGGCCAGGGCGCCGGTCGGAGCGCCGCCGCCCTGGGGCTTCATGCAGTTCCAGAAGAAGGTGTGGTTCCAGATCTGCGCGGCGTTGTTGTAGATGCCGCCGCTGGACTTCTTGACGATCTCCTCGAGCGTCATCGATTCGAATTCGGTGCCCTTTTGCAGGTTGTTGAGGTTCACCACGTAGGCGTTGTGGTGCTTGCCGTAGTGGTATTCGAGGGTTTCCTTCGAGTACTCGGGCGCCAGTGCGTCGAGGGCGTAGGGCAGGGGTGGGAGCTTGTGTTCCATCGTGGTTTCCTTGTGGCTGTTGAAAAAAAGGTTCAGGCATTCGCCTTGGGTTCGACGCGGTAGGCGCATCTTCTGGCGCCTGCCAGCACATGTTCGACGCGGCTGACGGCCACGTCCGGCCCCAGCACTTCGTTGAACAACTGCAGTTCACTGCGGCAGAAGCCCGTGCAGGCCCGCGCCGCAGTGCAGATGGGACAGTGGTTCTCGATGAACAGAAAGCCGTCGCCCGGGCCCTGTTCGTCGGGCCGGAACTCGGCCATGTAGCCTTCGCGGTTGCGAATTTCGGCCAGCCGCGCCAGCCGCGACTCGAGGCTGCGCGCGCCGCGCATGGCCTCGGCGTAGTTGGCGCGCATGGCCGCTTCGCGCGCCGCGATGAGCTGGTCCATGCCCTTCTCGCCGAACACGCTGATGACGGCGCTGATCATCTGCACCGTCATCTCGGCATGCGTATCGGGAAAGCGCCTGTGGCCCTCGCCCGTGAGCCGCCAGATCTGCGTGGGCCGGCCGCGGCCGCTGGAGCGGCTCTCGGCGTCGACCCATCCCTCGGCCTGCAGCTTGGCCATCTGCTGGCGCACCGCCTCCACCGTGACGTTCAGGACCTTGGCGATGTCGGGAATGCCGAGCGCACCGCGCGTCTTGAGCGTGGAGAGGATGCGGTCTGCCGGCTGGTGCGGCATTGGCGCGGGCCCGGCGACTGAGGCTGGCATGAGATTAATCAAAGTGGTCATTTTGATTATTAAGTGACGCGACGCCGCTGTCGAGGCTTGGCGCAAATGACCCCAAGCCACGCAGGGCAGTGTGCTTTTACGCTTTCTTTATGCGCCGCCGCTGACTCTGTTCCCCGTTTTTACGCACTGCTGCCGAGACTGAAGGCCTTGTGTTTCGCTCCAGGAGCAGTTGAATGGATATCGTCTGGATGGGCGCCTTGCTGGCGCTGTGGGCCGTGGTGGGGGCCATGGTGGTCGGGCTGGACAGGCTCGACGCGCCGAAGCCATCGAACAAGACCGACGGAGCGTCATCGTGATCAGCCTCGAAGTTCTCTATGGCTTCGGCGCGTTGATCGCCGTGGTTCTCTTCGCCTACCTCGTGTTCGCGCTGATCTGCGCGGAGGAATTCTGAAATGACTTCTTCCGCCTGGGGCCTGCTGGCCCTCTACCTGGCCGTGCTTGGCGTTCTCGCCTGGCCGGTCGGCAAGTTCCTTGCCGCGCTGTGCAACGAGCGCGTGCCGCGCTGGATGCAGCGCGTCGAGGCGCCTTTCTACAAGCTCGCCGGCACGAAGCCCGAGCAGTCGATGCACTGGCTGCGCTATGCCTTCGCGCTGCTGGCCTTCAATGCCATTGGCGCGATTTTTGTCTACGCGCTGCAGCGCCTGCAGGCATGGCTGCCGCTCAACCCCGCCGGCATGGGGGCCGTGTCGCCCGACTCGGCCTTCAACACCGCGGTGAGCTTCGTCTCCAACACCAACTGGCAGGGCTATGCGGGCGAGTCGACCATGAGCTATCTCACGCAGATGCTCGGGCTCACGGTGCAGAACTTCTTCTCCGCCGCCACCGGCATCGCGGTGGCCTTCGCGCTGGTGCGCGGCTTCGCACGCCGCGGCGACGGCAAGGGGCTGGTGGGCAACTTCTGGGCCGACATCACGCGCATCACGCTGTGGGTGCTGGTGCCGATCTCGTTCGTGCTCGCGGTGGTCTTCGTCGGCCAGGGCGTGATCCAGAACTTCGACGGCTACAAGGAAGCGAGCACGCTGGAGACCACCGCCTTCCAGCAGCCGAAGAACGGCGCCGACGGCCAGCCGCTGAAGGATGACAAGGGCCAGCCGGTGATGGAAGACGCCACCACCAAGACGCAGACGCTCGCCATGGGCCCGGTCGCTTCGCAGGAAGCGATCAAGATGCTGGGCACCAATGGCGGCGGCTTCTTCAACGCCAACTCGGCGCACCCGTACGAGAACCCGACGGCACTGGTGAACCTGCTGCAGATGATCGCGATCTTCCTGATCCCGGCTGCGCTGTGCTTCACCTTCGGCCACGTGGTGGGCGACATGCGCCAGGGCTGGGCCGTGCTCGCGGCAATGACGGTGATGTTCGTCGTCGCCGTCATCGTCATCACGCCCGCCGAGCAGGCCGGCAACCCGCTGCTGACCTCGCTTGGCGTCGACCAGATGCATGACGCGCTGCAGGCCGGCGGCAACATGGAAGGCAAGGAAGTGCGCTTCGGCATCGACGCCTCCTCGCTCTTCTCGGCCATCACTACGGCCGCCTCCTGCGGCGCGGTCAACGGCATGCACGACTCGCTCACCCCGCTGGGCGGCATGGTGCCGCTGGTGCTGATGCAGCTCGGCGAGGTGGTCTTCGGCGGGGTGGGCTCGGGCCTGTACGGCATGCTGATCTTCGCGATGCTCGCGGTGTTCATCGCCGGCCTCATGATCGGCCGCACGCCCGAGTACCTCGGCAAGAAGATCGAGGTGCGCGAGATGAAGCTGATCTCCATTGCCATCCTGGTCACGCCGATCCTGGTGCTGGCCGGCACGGCGGTGGCGGTGATCGCGGGCGCGGGCAAGGCCGGCATCGCGAACCCCGGCGCGCATGGTTTCTCCGAAATCCTGTACGCGCTGAGCTCGGCCGCCAACAACAACGGCAGCGCCTTCGCGGGCCTGTCGGCCAACACGCCCTTCTACAACGGCCTGCTCGCCCTCGCCATGTGGCTCGGCCGCTTCGCGATGATCGTGCCGGTGCTCGCCGTGGCCGGCGCGCTCGCGGCCAAGAAGCGCCTGCCCGTCACCAGCGGCACGCTGCCCACGCACGGCCCGCTGTTCGTTTCGCTGCTGATCGGCACCGTGCTGCTGGTCGGCCTGCTCAACTACGTGCCGGCATTGGCTCTAGGTCCGATCGTCGAACACCTCGTGCTCTGGAAATAAGAAGGAGCGCACCATGACTGCCAATACCAAAACCTCTCTTTCGCTGTTCGATGCGGCGTTGGTCAAGCCCGCCTTGTGGGGCGCCTTCGCCAAGCTCAACCCGCGCACCCAGTGGCGCAACCCGGTGATGTTCATCGTCTACATCGGGAGCATCCTGACCACGCTGCTCTGGCTGCATGCGCTGAGCTTCCCGGGCGACACCGGCATGAAGCCCGCCTTCGTGCTGGCCGTGACCATCTGGCTGTGGTTCACCGTGCTGTTTGCCAACTTCGCCGAAGCATTGGCCGAAGGCCGCAGCAAGGCGCAGGCCGCTTCGCTGCGCGGGCTGCGCAAGGACACCTGGGCCAAGAAGCTGCATGAGCCTCACCATGGCGCGCAGTGGCTGCCTGAACAGGCACCGAATCTGCGCAAGGGCGATGTCGTGCTGGTCGAAGCGGGCGATGTGATCCCGCTCGACGGCGAGGTGATCGAAGGCGTGGCCTCGGTCGACGAGAGCGCCATCACCGGCGAGTCGGCACCGGTGGTGCGCGAATCGGGCGGCGACTTCTCGGCCGTGACCGGCGGCACGCGCGTGCTGTCCGACTGGCTGATCGTGCGCGTGTCGGTGAACCCGGGCGAGTCGTTCCTCGACCGCATGATCGGCATGGTCGAGGCCGCCAAGCGCCAGAAGACGCCCAACGAGATCGCGCTGACCATCCTGCTGGTGGCGCTCACCCTCGTGTTCCTGATGGTGACGGTCACGCTGCTGCCGTTCTCGGTATTCAGCGTGGAGGCCGCCGGTGCGGGCACCGTGGTGTCGCTCACCGCGCTGGTCGCCCTGCTGGTGTGCCTGATCCCGACCACCATCGGCGGCCTGCTGTCGGCCGTGGGCGTGGCCGGCATGAGCCGCATGATGCAGGCCAACGTGATCGCCACCTCGGGCCGCGCGGTGGAAGCCGCGGGCGACGTCGACGTGCTGCTGCTCGACAAGACCGGCACCATCACGCACGGCAACCGCCAGGCCACTTCGTTCCTGCCGGCGCCGGGCATTCCGAAGGCACGCCTCGCGCGCGCCGCGATGTTCGCCTCGCTCGCCGACGAAACGCCCGAAGGCCGCAGCATCGTCGAGCTGGCCCGCCGCGACGGGCTGGACGCCACCGCAGTCGAAGGCACGCACTTCGTTCCCTTCACCGCGCAGACCCGCATGAGCGGGGTGGATCTGCCGGCCGCTGCGAACAGTCTGGACACCGAAGCCACCCTGCTGCGCAAGGGCGCGGTCGATGCGGTGCGCCGCCACGTCGAAGCGCTCGGCGGCAGCATGGCGCCCGAGGTGCTGCGCGCGGCCGAGGAAGCGGCGCGCCGCGGCAGCACGCCGCTGGCGGTGGCGGAGGGCAACCGCGTGCTCGGCGTGATCGAACTCAAGGACATCGTCAAGACCGGCATCAAGGAGCGCTTCGCGGAGCTGCGCCGCATGGGCATCAAGACCGTGATGATCACGGGCGACAACAAGCTCACGGCCGCGGCCATCGCCGCCGAAGCGGGCGTCGACGACTTCCTGGCCGAAGCCACGCCCGAGGACAAGCTCGCGCTCATCCGCCAGTACCAGTCCGAAGGCCGCCTCGTGGCCATGACCGGCGACGGCACCAACGACGCCCCCGCGCTCGCGCAGGCCGACGTGGCCGTGGCCATGGGCAGCGGCACGCAGGCCGCCAAGGAGGCCGGCAACATGGTCGACCTGGACTCCAACCCGACCAAGCTGCTGGAAGTGGTGGAGACCGGCAAGGCGCTGCTGATGACGCGCGGCTCGCTCACCACCTTCTCGATCGCGAACGACGTGGCGAAGTACTTCGCGATCATCCCGGCGATCTTCATCTCGACCTATCCGCAACTGGGCGCGCTCAACGTGATGCGGCTCACGAGCCCGTCGTCGGCGATCCTGAGCGCGGTGATCTTCAACGCGCTGGTCATCGTGTTCCTGATTCCGCTGGCGCTCAAGGGCGTGCGCTACCGGCCCGTGGGCGCCGCCGCGCTGCTGCGCCGCAACCTCGCCATCTACGGCCTGGGCGGGCTGCTCGTGCCCTTCATCGGCATCAAGCTGATCGACTGGCTGCTTGTCGCCGTCCATCTCGTCTGAGGAGTATTCCGTCATGAACAACAACATCGTCAATGGCAACGGCAATGGCAGCGAGGGCGGCATCGTCCGCCCCGCGCTCGTGCTCTTCGTGCTGCTGAGCGCGCTCACCGGCCTGATCTACCCGATGGCCGTCACCGGCGTCGCGAAGACGGCGTTCCCCGCGCAGGCGGACGGCAGCCTCATCGTGATCGACGGCAAGACGGTGGGCTCGAAGCTCATCGGCCAGAACTTCAGCGATCCGAAGCACTTCTGGGGCCGCCCCTCGGCCACTGCACCGCAGCCCTACAACGCGAGCGCCTCGGGCGGCTCGAACCAGGGTCCGCTCAACCCCGCGCTGACCGATGCGGTGAAGGCGCGCGTGGAAGCGCTGCGCGCGGCCGATCCGGACAACACCGCGCCGGTGCCCGTCGACCTGGTCACGGCCTCGGCCAGCGGGCTCGACCCCGACATCAGCCCCGCCGCCGCTCAGTACCAGGCGGCGCGGGTGGCGCGCGTGCGCGGCATACCGCTCGCGCAGATCCAGTTGCTGATCGACAAGAACACGCAGAAGCCCTTGTTGGGCCTTCTGGGCGAATCGCGCGTCAACGTGCTGGCGCTGAACATCGCGCTCGATGCCGCTTCGGGTTCCTTCAGTCCTTCGGCTCCGCGTTGAGGAGAAACCGACCATGGCCTATGCCGCCTATCGAGCACCTCGCGCGCTGCGGCCTGCACCATGGTCACTGACCTGTTGATGGCGCTGCTGGCCATGGCGGCGCTGTTCGTGCCGCTGGGCTTTGCCTGGTGGGTGCTGTCGCGCACCGCGCGGCGCCACCAGCGCTCGCGCCGCAAGGACGGCCCGATGCGCTAACCTGTGCCGCCGATGAACGAAGTGCTCCGTCCCGATCCCGACGCGCTGCTCGCGCAGCTGCGCAGCGACGAGGCGCGCGCCCAGCGCGGCAAGCTGCGCATCTATTTCGGCGCCAGCGCGGGCGTCGGCAAGACATGGGCCATGCTCAGCGCCGCCCAGCGCGAGCGTGCCGCCGGTCGCGACGTGCTGATCGGCGTGGTCGAGACCCATGGCCGCAGCGAGACCGCCGCGCTGCTCTCGGGGCTGGAGGCGCTGCCGCTGCGCGAGCTGGACTACCGCGGGCGCACGCTCGCCGAGTTCGACCTCGACGCCGCGCTCGCGCGCAAGCCCGCCGTGCTGCTGGTCGACGAACTGGCTCACACCAATGCCTCCGGCTCGCGCCACGCCAAGCGCTGGCAGGACGTGCAGGAGCTGCTGGCCGCCGGCATCGAGGTGTGGTCGGCGCTCAACGTGCAGCATCTCGAAAGCCTCAACGGTACGGTTGGCGCCATCACCGGCGTGCGCGTGCACGAGACCGTGCCCGACACCGTGCTCGACGAGGCCGACGAGGTGGTGCTGGTCGATGTCACGCCCGACGAACTCACCGCGCGGCTGTCGGCCGGCAAGGTCTACCTGCCCCAGCAGGCCGAACGCGCCGCGCAGAACTTCTTCCGCAAGGGCAACCTGATCGCCCTGCGCGAGATCGCGCTGCGGCGCACCGCCGAGCACGTGGAAGACGACGTGCGCGGCTGGCGCGTGGAGCAGTCGGGCCCAGGCGGCGGGGGCGGGAACGGCAAGGGCCCCGGCCTGCAGGCCTGGAACACATCGGGCGCGATCCTCGCGTGCGTCGGCCCGCACGAGGGCGCGGCGCAGACCGTGCGCACCGCCGCGAGGCTCGCGGGACAGCTCAGCGTGCGCTGGCATGCGGTGTACGTCGAGACGCCGCGGCTGCAGCGGCTGGCCGCGGCGGAGCGCGACCGCATCCTCGCGGTGCTCAAGCTCGCGGAAGAACTGGGCGCGGCCACGGCCGTGCTCACCGGCTCCGACGTGGCCGAGCAGCTCGCCGAGCAGGCAAGGCGGCTCAACTGCGCCACGCTGGTGCTCGGGCGCTCGCAGCCCGAGGCCGGCTGGCGGCGCTGGTGGCCCGCGAGGGCGGTGCCGCTCGCGCGCTCGCTGGCGCAGCGCGCGCCGGCGCTCGACATCATGGAAGTGGCGCCCGCCGAAAGCTCGCGCCGCCTGTCGCGCGCGCCGCTGCAGGGCGCGAGCATCGACAGCGACGACCACGAGAAGGCGCCCATCCACTGGCCCGGCTATGCATGGGCGGCAGCCACCAGCATCGCGCTCACGCTGGCGTGCACGCCGCTGGTCGGCGTGCTGGAGCTGTCGAACATCGTCATGGTGTTCCTGCTCGGCGTGGTGGGCGTGGCGATGCGTTTCGGGCGCGGGCCCTCGGCACTGGCCGCCCTGCTCAACGTCGCGGCCTTCGACTATTTCTTCGTGCCGCCGCGCATGTCGTTCGCGGTGAGCGACGTTCAGTACGTGCTGACCTTCGCGATCATGCTCGGCGTCGGCCTGCTGGTGGGGCAGCTCACCGCGGGGCTGCGCTTCGCGGCGGGCGTGTCGACCAGCCGCGAGCGGCGCGCGCGTTCGCTGTTCGAGCTCACACGCGAACTGTCGGCCGCGCTCGAAGCCTCGCAGGTGGTCATGCTCGGCACCGCTGCCGTGCGCGGGCACTTCGGCGGCGATGCGCTGGTGCTCGTGACCGACGCGGCCGACCAGCTCGTGATGCCCACCGACGCGCCCGAGGGTTTCGATCCGCAGGTGGCCGACTGGGCCTTCCGCCACGGCCAGAGCGCCGGCCTCGCCACCGCCACGCTCGCGGCCCAGCCCTGGCACTACGTGCCGCTGCAGGCGCCGATGCGCGTGCGCGGCGTGCTCGCGCTCTCGCCCGCGCAGCCGCGCTGGCTGCTCATTCCCGAGCAGGCGCAGCAGCTCGACACGCTGGCACGGCAGATCGCGATCGCGCTGGAGCGCGTGCACTACGTCGAGGTGGCGCAGCAGGCCGTGGTCGAGATGGAATCGGAGCGGCTGCGCAACGCGCTGCTGGGCGCCATCTCGCACGATGTGCGCACGCCGCTCACCGCGCTCATCGCGCTGGCCGAGTCGCTGCAGACATTGCCGCCCGAGGAGCACGCCAATGCCGCGCGCGCCATCGTCGCGCAGGCGCACGAGCTGCATGCGCTGGTGAGCAACCTGCTCGACATGGCGCGGCTCGAAAGCGGCATCGCCGGCGGCGCGGTGAACCTGCGGCGCGACTGGCAGTCTGTGGAGGAGGTGGTGGGCTCGGCCATCCGCGCGGCGCGCACGTCGCTGGGCAGCACCGTGGTGCAGACCGCGCTCGACCCGGACCTGCCGCTGGTCGAGTTCGACGCGGTGCTCATCGAGCGCGTGCTGGTCAATCTGCTGGAGAACGCCACCAAGTACGGCGCGCCGCCCATCGTGGTCGGCGCGCGTGCCGAGCCCGGTGCTCTGGTGCTGACGGTGCGAGACCACGGCCCCGGCCTGCCGGCCGCGCTGTTGGGCCGCGAACAGAAGCTCTTCGACAAGTTCACGCGCGGCGAGGTCGAGTCGGCCACGCCGGGCGTGGGCCTGGGCCTGGCGATCTGCAAGGCGGTGGTGAGCGCGCACGGCGGCGAGATCACGGCTGAAAATGCGCGCGACGGCGGTGCAGAATTCACCGTCACCCTGCCGCGCCGCGAGCCACCGGAACCCGCCGAAGCACAGCTCTGAACCCATGCCTTCTCCTACCGCCATCGTGATCGAAGACGAGCCGCAGATCCGCCGGTTCGTGCGCGGCGCGCTCGAGGCCGAGGGCTGGGTGGTGCACGAGGCCGGCTCCGTGCGCGACGGGCTCGCCGCGGCCGGCACGCGCCAGCCCGACCTGCTGGTGCTCGACCTCGGCCTGCCCGACGGCGACGGCGTCTCGCTGATCCGCGATGTGCGCGGCTGGTCGGCCGTGCCGATCATCGTGCTGTCGGCACGTACCGACGAAGCCGACAAGATAGCCGCCCTCGACGCCGGCGCCGACGACTACCTCACCAAGCCCTTCGGCACCGGCGAGCTGCTGGCCCGCGTGCGCGCCAACCTGCGCCGCCCACGCACCGCCAGCACCGAGGAAGCAACGCCCGAGGCGCTGTTCCGCTTCGGCGAGATCGAACTCGACCGCGCCGCGCGCCTCGTGCGCCGCGCGGGTGTCGAGGTGCACCTGACGCCGACCGAATACCGGCTGCTGTCGGTGCTGGTCGCGAACGCGGGGCGCGTGCTGACGCAGCGCCAGCTGCTGCGCGAGGTGTGGGGGCCGTCGTACGCCGACCAGAGCCACTACCTGCGGATCTACATGGGGCATCTGCGGCAGAAGCTCGAAGTCGATCCGGCGCAGCCTCGTCATTTGCTGACTGAAACTGCGGTGGGGTATCGGCTGGTTGTTTAGCTCTCGGGTGCGTGCGTTCAGGGCGCGTGCACAGGCCACCGGGTACTCCCCTCCGCGAATGTCCCCCGGCTTCGCCTCCTCCTTTATTTCGCTGCGGGGAGCACCCGATGCCCTGAGCACAGGGCACGGTGCTGATTCGCGGCCGATCAACCAGTGCTCTGAACGATCACGCCGATGGGGTGCCTTGCGCAGCGAAATAAAGGAGGAGGCCGCAGGCCGGGGGACATTCGCGGAGCAAGGTACCCCGTCGGCGTGAGCGCGCCAACGGCCCACGCGCAACGTTCAAGCAACAACATCCTTGTTCGGATTCAGCAAGAACTTCTCCCCCGTAGCCTGCTTCCCATAAACCCCGATCGCATCGAGCTGCAGTGCCTCGACCAGCGAAACCTCACGCGTGTACTTGCTCGCGAACGTAGTCTTCAGCTCCGCGACGACGCGCGCCTTCAAACGCTTGGTGCCTTCGTCGCCGAGCTTTCCGAGGAACGGGAACAGCAGCCACCCGCCCATGCCCCACGCCATGCCGAAGTTGCGCACGAACTCGGTCGGGCTGCGGTCGAGGCCGCCGTAGATGTACACCTGCTTGTGCGTGGTCGAACCGTAGCGGCTGTATTCCTTGGCCGTGCGGTTGATCGCGGCTTCCATGCAGCCGAGGATCTGCCCGGCGAGCTTGCCGCCACCGGTGGCGTCGAAGGCCAGTGTGGCGCCGGTTTCGACCAATGCCTGCGTCAGGTCTTCGAGGAAGGTGGGCGAGGTCGCGTTGCACACGTACTTCGCGCCCAGGCCGCGCAGCAGGTCTTCCTGCTCCTGCTTGCGCACGATGTTGACGAGCGCGATGCCGTCCTTCTGGCAGATCTTGTTGAGCATCTGGCCCAGGTTCGACGCGGCGGCCGTGTGCACCAGCGCCTTGTGGCCTTCCATGCGCATGGTCTCGACCATGCTCAGCGAGGTAAGCGGATTGACGAAGCACGACGCGCCTTCGGCCGGCGTGGTGCCTTCGGGCAGTTCCATGCACTGGGCAGCGGCGAGGCAGCGGTACTGCGAGTACATCGCGCCGCCGATGGCCGCCACGGTCTTGCCGAGCAGCGCCTGCGCAGCCGGCGACGAACCGGCCTTCACCACCACGCCCGCGCCTTCGTTGCCGACCGGCATCGATTCGCCGAGCCGCGCCGCCATGGCGGGAAGCGCACGCTCGGGCACCGTGGCGGTGACGACCGGGCGCTCGGCGGTGCCCGAGGCCTTGGCCGTGCTCATGTCGGCCGCACCGAACAGCAGGCCGAGGTCCGACGGGTTCAATGGCGACGCCTCGACGCGGATCACCACTTCGTGGGCCTGCGGTTCGGGGATCGGGTCGTCGTGCAGCGAGAGTTCGAGTTCGCCGTTGGCGCGGATGAGGGAGCGGATTTGCAGTGCCATGGGAGGCCCCTTTTCAGACGGTTCGCAGATGGCCTGTGGCCACGGGGCGGCCAGTATAGGAGCGCGGTGCGAAAGCTGCAGGCGCCTTCAGGACACCACGGGAACCACCGGCGCATGGGCCAGCGCGTGGCGCATCTTCACCGGGTCGAGCCGTTCGATGTAGCGCGGAATGTTGCGCCAGAGCGTGTGATAGCCGTAGCCGCCGCGCAGCATCTCGTGGCGCGCGCTGTCCTTGTCCCAGTCCTGCACCGCCATGCGGTAGACCGCCGCGATCACGCCGGTGCGGTCGGCGCCGTGCATGCAGTGAATGAGCACCGGGCCGTGCTTCCCGGCCTCGCGGATCGCCACCAGCGCGCGCAGCACCTTGGCGTCGTCGATGGACCAGGTGTTGATCGGCACGCGCACCAGCCGGATGCCGGTGCCCGCGAACACCTTCCTGTCGTCGTTGAAGGAGCGCAAGCTCACCACGGTGCGGATGCCCAGCGACTGCAGCGCCGCCATGTTGGCGCGCCGCGGCTGCGCGCTGCGGTAGAGCGTGGGCGTGATGCGGTGCAGGTTCTCGACCTGTAGTTCGTCCAGCGGGTCGGCCCAGTGGCCGGGGCGCGGGTCGGCGATGCCTTCTTCCGCTGTTGCTGCTGCTGTCTTGTGCTTCTTCGTCATTGCTTCTTCTTCTCGCGCCCCCAGTGCCGCGTCCCCAGGATCAGCGCCGCCACCGCGAGCCCGCCCCAGTAGTCGACCGGCGCGCCCCACACCCAGTGCTTGTGCCAGAACGCATCCACCGCATTGAAGCGCGCCCAGCCGAAGGCCGGGTTGATGATGAACCACAGGAAGTCTTCGCACACCCAGAACACGATGAGCCCCGCCACCGCCAACCCGACGTCGCGCCACGTCCAGCGCCCGTTGAAGGCCAGCGGCGAGAAGAACACCAGCGCCATGAAGGTGAACACCCAGGCGTGGTAGCCCGTCATCGCGCGGCCACCCCAGAAGAGGTCGAGCCAGATGCTGTTCTCGATGCGCCAAGTGGGCAGCGAGGTGGCCCAGCCCGCGCCGCCTTCGATCTGGATCTCGGCGTTGGCGAAGAAGAAGGCCATGACGACCACCCAGGCGAGATAGCCGAGCGTGCGGGCCACGCCCGTCTTTTCGGCGGCGCCGCTCACGCCGTCGTTCCCGCCGGCGCAGCCAGCACGTGCTGCAGCACCGCGCGCGCGGCCTGCGGTTTGCCCAGCGCCCGGCTGCGCGAGGCCATGTGCGCAAGCTTGGCGGGGTCGGCCATCAGCCGCGCCACCTTGTAGTCGAGGCCGATGGCGTCGTAGGCGAGCCAGGCCGCGCCTTCCTCCATCAGGAAGCCGGCGTTGTGTTCTTCCTGCCCGGGAATGGGCGAGATCAGCAGCATCGGCTTGCCGAGCGCCAGGCACTCGGACACCGTGAGGCCGCCGGGCTTGGTCACGACGAGGTCGGCCGCGGCCATCATCTTGTGCATCTCGTTGGTGAAGCCGATGGCCACCACGCGGCCCGGGTAGCGCCTGGCCAGCGCTTCGAGCTTGCCGTGCGCTTCCACGTTGCGGCCCGCCACGGCGATGACCTGGAAGTTGCCTTCACCGCCGAGGCCGAGCACGCGCTCCACCATGCTCGCCAGGTCGCCGACGCCTGCGCCGCCAGACGCCATCAGCAGTACGGGCCGCGAAGGATCGAGGCCGAGTTCCGCCACGCAGGCGTTGCGCGCGAGCGCCGGCACATCGGGTTCGGAAAACGCCGGCATCACCGGAATGCCGGTGACGTGGATGCGGTCTGCGGGAATGCCGCGCGCGCGCAGGCGGAACGCCACCTCTTCCGTGGCGGCCAGGTAGCCTGCCATGCCCGGCACCAGCCACATGTTGTGGAGGTCGTAGTCAGTGATCTGCAGCCACACCGGGTAGTCGATGCGGCCGCGGTTGCGCTCGCGCATCAGCAGCTCGGCCGGCAGGAAGTGCGTGCAGACCACGGCATCGGGCTTCTCGCGGCGAATCTCCTTCACGAGCGCGCCGGTGCTCAGCCGTTCGATGCCGCGGCGCAGGCGTTGCGAGGGCGCGTGGTGCGGCGTGCTGTCGGTGCGCTGGTGCAGGTACGACCACAGCTCGGGTGCGCGGTTCACGAGCTGGATGTACCAGTCGGTGTAGACCTTGCGGAAACCGCCGGCCACGTGGGCCATCGCGTCGATGTGGACCGCGGTGCAGGGCGGGGCGAGGGACTGTGCGGTGGCGGTAAGCGCCTGTGCTGCACGCACGTGGCCGTTGCCGGCGCTCACGCTGAGGATCAGGAGTTTGGTCATGAATTCCGGAAGTTGCGCGGATTATGGCGATGCCATGTGGCACTTGCTGCTTGCGGTTGGTGCAGAGGTCTTGGGATCTGGGGCGCGATCACGCCGACGGGGTACCTTGCTCCGCGAATGTCCCCCGCCTTCGGCTCCTCCTTTATTTCGCTGCGCAAGGCACCCCGCCAGCGTGATCGTTCAGCGTCGCGTTTGATCGGCCAGCACAACGGCCGCGCTCATCGTGCGCAGGGCACCGGGTGCTCCCCGCAGCGAAATAAAGGAGGAGGCCGCAGGCCGGGGGACATTCGCGGAGGGGAGTACCCGGTGGCCTGTGCACACGCCCTGAAGGCCACCGCTCAGAGCGGCGCCCGAGAGGTAATGAACTGATTCACCCCCGCCGCAGCCCTTTCGCGAACAGCCTCGAACGTAGTGCTCTCAACGATGCGACCGTTCTCGAACACCGTCTGCAGCAAATCGCTCTGCCCCGCCGAGAGCGCTTCTTCGCGCAATGTCTGCACCTCGCCGCGCGCGTTCTTCACCAGCGCGAGCCGCCCCTTCTTCGAGGCCTTGCCCACATCGCCCACCGGCGACTTGTACACATCGCGCCACTCGCCGTTCACCTGCATGGCCGAAGACTTCATCGCCCACTGCATCGTGTCGCGGTTGACCTGCTGCAACAGCCCGCCGCCCATGCCGAAGGAGATGTTCTCGGTCGAGAAGCCGTTGTGGAAGAAGTTCGACAGGCACAGCCGCAGCGAGTCGAGGTTCACGCCGTCGCCCTGGATGATGCGCACGTTGTTCAGCACGCGAAAGCCCTTGGCATTGGTCGTCGTGCCGAAGCGCTCGGCCAGGATCTGCGCCACCTTGAGCGTGGTTTCGGCCGGGTCGCCCGAGTCGGGCCGCACCACCAGCGTCGCGCCCGAGGCCACCACCTTTGCCTTCAGCTCGTCGCCCCAGATGCGTGCGCAGGCGTTGAAGATGTCGTAGCTGTCGCTCACCACCGCGAAGGTCGCGCCGGGCTTGCCGAACTGGTCGATCATGTTGCTATACGCGTCGGCTTCGTGCTCCCGGCCCCAGCCCGTGATGGTGCTGTGCTCGGCCGCGGGAATCGAGAAGCCCGCCACGTCGCAGTCGTAATACCGGCGCGCGGCCACCAGCGCGGCCAGCGTGTCGGTGCCCATGAAGTTCACCAGGTGGGCCATGCCGCCGAGCGCGGCCGATTCGAGGCTCGACACGCCGCGTGCGCCGAAGTCGTGCAGCCTGAAGGCGATCTGCCCTTGCGGGTCGTCGCAGGTCGCCTCGAGATACCGCAGCAGCGTGGTGCGCGCGGCGGCCGAGAGCGTGGCCACCGTAGTCGGGTACCAGATGGCGCGCAGCAGCTCGGTCTCGAGAAAGCTCGTGACCCAGAAGAACTCGGGGTCGGTGTTCTCGATGGTCGCGAGCACGTTGTGCACCGGCAGCACACTGCCCTCGGGCACCGCGCGGATGCGCACCGGCATCAGCCCGCCATGCTTCTCGATCAGGCGCAGCCAGCCCTCGCGGTTGAAAGGCTCGCCGTGCACGGCCATGAGTGCGGCGGCTTCCTCCACGTCGGCCAGCGTCACCGGCGTCTGCAGGTATTCGCGCAGGTAGGCCTGCAGGCCGAAGAAGAGGGAGTGGCTGAAGATGCCGCCGCGCGATTCGATGTAGCTGTACACCGTCTGCGTGCCGGGCGGGTACTGCATCCAGTGCGACACCTTGTAGGAGTCGGTGCGAAGCAGCAGGTTGTTGCCCAGGGGCGTGGAGGTGAGATTGCGGTTCATGTGTGAAAGCTCCTTTCACGTTGGCCCCGTCAACCAGGGCCGTTCTTGCTGACAAAGCCTGGTCGTTCAGTTCTTGCCCAGGCCACCCAAAAAATGATTCGCGATGAAGAAGTGGTCTTCGTAGATGCGGTCCTGCATGTCGAGGAACTCGGCGATCGGCACCCAGCGCACCTCGGCCGCATCGTCGTCGGCGCGCACCTCCGACAGGCCCGTCCACTGGTTGTGCGCCAGCTCGAAGAAGAAGCCGTGCGTGATGGTGCGCCCGCGCTGCGAGCGGTCGGGCGCGTCGAACACATGGCTGGCCTTCATGCTGCCGTTGAGCACGGGCACGGGCACCTTGAGCCGGGTTTCTTCCTTCAGCTCGCGGATGGCCGCGTCCTGCAGGCGCTCGTGCTGGCCGACGAAGCCGCCGGGCAGCGCCCAGGTGCCCTTGCCGGGATGGAACTTGCGCTGCACGAGCAGGATGTGGCCCGCCTCGACCACGATGGCGTCGACCGTGGTGTAGATCGGCGGAAAGCTGCTGCCCGCATAGCGGTACTTGTCGCGGTAGTCGGCGAGGAACGCGCGCTCCTCGCAGAGCTCGGCGTAGTCGGCGGTGTTTGCGAACTGCTCGAGGAAGGCCGCGGTGCCGTCGGGCAGGTCGGCGCGCGCCAGCTGGCCGCGGTTCTCGGGGTCGAAATAGAGGCTGCGCACGTCGGTGGCGTTGAGGCTCTCCACGCTGTTCTGGCCGGCGAATTCCCAGTGCGGGAAGAGCTTCAGGTAGTAGCTCGATGCGTCCTTCAGATGGCCTACCAGCGCGACCTTGGCCTTGGCCGGCGCATGGCCATCCTGCTGGATCAGCTTCTCGACGGCCGACTGGATCGACGCGATCCAGATCTGGTCGTTGTAGGGCGAATCGCCCACGCCCACCACGCTCACGCGCATCTGCTCGGTGCCGCGCAGGCAGGCGCGCACCATGCGTTCGCGCTCGTCGAAGGTGAAGGGGTTCTTGACGCTGCGTGGCTTGCGGTCGGAGCCGACCACCACGATGACCCGATCGGCGGCGCGCAGGCCTTCTTCGATGAGTCTTTGGTGTCCGAAATGGACGGGCTGGAAACGCCCGATGACGATGGCGTACTGGTACTTGCGTGTGCTCACTTGGGAATCCCCCAAAAAGGGCGCGATCAACTCGCGCTTGCGTTCAGGATAGCATCGGTGCCGCACATTGATCAAGCCTTCCGATGACCGAGCCCTCCACTCCCCCCACTGGTGCCGTGCGCCTCAACAAGCGCATGGCCGAACTGAAAATGTGCTCGCGCCGCGAGGCCGACGAATGGATCGCCAACGGCTGGGTGAAGGTCAACGGCAAACCGGCCGAGATGGGCGTGAAGGTCGTGCCGTCCGACCGCATCGAGATCGACAAGGCGGCCAAGGGCCAGCAGGCCAACCAGGTCACCATCCTCATCAACAAGCCCATCGGCTACGTGAGCGGGCAGGCCGAAGACGGCCACGAGCCCGCGGTCACGCTGTTCACGCCGCAGAACCGCTGGGCCGACGACAACGCGCGCTTCTTCTTCAGCCCGCAGCAGCTGCGCGGCCTCGCGCCGTGCGGGCGCCTGGACATCGACTCCATCGGCCTGCTCGTCATGACGCAGGACGGCCGCATCGCGCGCCAGCTCATCGGCGAAGACTCGGTGATGGAGAAGGAATACCTCGTGCGCGTGGCCTACCACGGCCTGGGCCAGCCCGCGCCCACGGGCCAGCTGGTGCGCATGGACGACGACGATCCCGTCACCACCAACGTGCAGGCGGTCTTTCCACCGGCCATGCTGGCGAAGCTGCGCCATGGCCTGAGCCTCGATGGCCAAGCGCTGAAGCCAGCGCGGGTCGAATGGCAGAACCCCGAGCAGCTGCGCTTCGTGCTAACCGAAGGCAAGAAGCGGCAGATCCGCCGCATGTGCGAACTGGTGGGCCTGAAGGTTGTGGGGCTGAAGCGCGTGCGCATCGGCAAGGTGATGCTCGGCAACCTGCCGGTGGGGCAATGGCGCTACCTCGGGCCGCACGAGAAATTCTGAGCCTGCGCGCGCTGAACCGCGCCACGCTGGCGCGGCAGATGCTGCTGGCGCGGCGAAAGCTCACGGCAGTGCAAGCCGTCGAACGGCTTGCCGGGCTGCAGGCGCAGGCACCCAACCCGCCCTACATCGGCCTCTGGAGCCGGCTCGAAGGCTTCGAGCGCGACCAGCTGACCGAGGCAATGCGCAGGCGCCGCATCGTGCGCTTGTCGACGATGCGCTCCACCCTGCACCTGATGACCGCGCACGATGCGCTGGCGTGGCGTCCGCTGCTGGAGCCTGTTCACCAGCGCGGGCTGATGGGCAGCAGCCACAAGCGCGCGCTCGAAGGCCTCGACCGCGCGGCGGTGGTGGCGGCGGGGCGCGCGCTGCTCGGCGAGAAGCCGCGCACCAGCGCCGAGCTCGGGCAGGCCCTCGGCATGCGATGGAAGGGCCGCGAGACCGCCTCTCTCGCCGCGCTGATCCGCAACAACCTGCCGCTGGTGCACCTGCCGCCGGCCGGCAGCTGGAACTCGCACCAGAGTGCATTGCTGCAGCCCCTGGGCGACTGGCTGGACGACGTCGAGGCACCTCCGGCCACGCAGGACGACCTGCTGCTGCGCTACCTCGCCGCCTTTGGTCCCGCCACGCTGGCCGATGCCGGCGCATGGTCGGGCCTCACGGGCTGGAAGGCGGTGGCCGAGCGCCTGCGGCCGCAGCTGCGCGTGTTCGTCGGCGAAGACGGGCAGGAGCTCTTCGACCTGCCCCGCGCGCCGCGCCCCGACCCCGACATGCCCGCGCCGCCGCGCCTCGTGGCCGAGTGGGACAACCTGCTGCTTGCGCACGCCGACCGCAGCCGCGTGCTGAGCGAAGCGCACCGGGCCCGCGTGTTCACCGTCAACGGCATCGTGCGCGGCACGGTGCTGCTCGATGGGTTCGTGGCGGGTGTCTGGAAGATCGAGCGGGCGAAGAACACCGCGACCGTGGTGCTGGAGCCTTTCACGCGCTGGTCCAAGGCCGACCGCCTCGGTGTGGAGGAAGAGGCCCTGGAGCTGCTGGCCTTCACCTCCGACGGCGAGGGCGAACACCATGCAGTGCGCGGTCTTGCTCCCTCTCCCTCCGGGAGAGGGCGGGGGTGAGGGCCACGGCATCCACCCAGGCGCCGCGCTTTGTCGAGCGCACATGCCCTCACCCCAACCCTCTCCCGGAGGGAGAGGGAGCAAGACGGGGGCTTTAAGTCCCGCGTAACTCTGCGCCACTACGCTGCGCCTCGGCGCAGGCACTTCCGATCATTCCGGTCGCGTGCTACCTTGCGGCCGAAGGAGTTGCCGCGATGCGCGTGCTGTTGGTGGAAGACGATGAAATGATCGGGCGCAGCCTCAAGCAGGCGCTCGAGGGCGCGGGCTGGTCCGCGGACTGGGTGCGCGACGGCGAACTGGCGCAGAGCGCGCTCGGCGATGGCGGCTACACCTGCGTGCTGCTCGACCTCGGGCTGCCGAAGCACGACGGCACCGAAGTGCTGCGCCGCGCGCGCGAACGCGGCGACGCCACCCCGGTGCTGGTGCTCACCGCGCGCGACGGCCTCGACGACCGCATCCACAGCCTCGACCTCGGTGCCGACGACTACCTGCTCAAGCCCTTCGAGTTCCGCGAGCTGCTCGCGCGCATGCGCGCCGTGGTGCGGCGCCGCGACGGCGCTGCGCATTCGCTGGTCGGCAGCGGTGCATTGCAGCTCGACCTCACCACGCGCGAGGTGGTGACCAACGGTGCGCGCGAGGCGCTCACGGCGCGCGAGTTCGCCCTGCTGCACGCGCTGCTGGAGCGGCCCGGCGCCATCCTTTCGCGCGAGCAGCTCGAGAACCGCATCTACGGCTGGGGCGAGGAAGTCACGAGCAACGCGATCGACGTGCTCATCCACGGCATGCGCCGCAAGCTCGGCGCCGAATCGATCCGCAACGTACGCGGGCTCGGCTGGCGCGTCGCGGCATGATGATGCTCGCCCCCAGGCTTCGCGCACTTCGTGTCGCTTCGCCAACCCCCTACCGGGGGCAACACCGGTGGCCCGGCAAAGCCGGTTCCACGGTGTTCCGCGTACAGGCAGACGGGTTGCCCTGCCAATGAACGGAGCTTCGCGCGGCACCGGCCGCTGGTGGCGGCCGCGTTCGCTGCGCACGCAGCTGCTGCTGTGGCTCGTCACGCTGCACCTGGGGGCGGCGATGCTCACGGCCTGGTTCTCGTTCGTGGCCTACGGCAACCTCGTGCACAACGCGCTGGACGAACAGATGCGCCTCGTGGCCGAGTCGTACGCGGGCAGCGATCCGGCGAAGCTGCCGCGCCCGATGAACGGCGAGGCGGCCTTCTCGCGCGGCGCCTTCATCGTGCAGATCTGGAGCGCCGACGGCCGCACGCTGCGCGCCACTTCATGGCCCGTGCTCGCGGTGCCCCTGCAGGCCCAGCCCGGCTTCGGCGACGTGAACACCGGTACGCACGCGGGTTCCGCCTGGCGCGTGTTCACCGCGCCGCCCGGCACGCGCGCCGACCAGCCGCGCGTGCAGGTGCTGCAGAACGAGGACTACCGCCGCCGCCGCGCCCTGCGCCGCGCGCTGCTCGAAGGCCTGCCGATCACGCTGCTGCTGCCGTTGGCGCTGTTGATCCTGTGGATCATCGTGTCGGCCGCCTCGCGCACGCTGCGTGTGGTGGCGCGCGACGTGGCCTCGCAGGACGAACGCAGCCCCACCGAGCTGTCGCTCGCGCGCGTGCCCGACGAGATCGCGCCGCTGGTGGGCGCCTTCAACAACCTGCTGTCGCGCGTGCGCAGCGCCTTCGCCACGCAGCGGCGCTTCGTGCAGGACGCGGCCCACGAGCTGCGCACGCCGATGGCCGCCATCGGCCTGCAGATCGAGAACCTGCGCGCGCACGTGCCGGCCGGCGAGGCCACCGAGCGCTTCAACCAGCTCGAAGCCGGCGTCACGCGCGCGCAGCACCTGATCGAGCAGCTGCTGCACCTCTCGCGGCAGGACGCGCCGCAGGGCGGCGATGCGCGCGAGCGCGTCGACGTCGAGGTGCTGCTGCGCGAAAGCGTGAGCCAGCTGATGGTGCTGGCCGACGCGCGGCGCGTGGACATCGGTTTCGAAGGCAGCATCGCCGCGGTGGTGTTCGCGCCCGCGGCCGAGCTGCGCAGCGTGTTCGACAACCTCATCGACAACGCGCTGCGCTATGCGCCCGAAGGCGGCGTGGTCGACGTGAAGCTGCACCAGGCCGAAGGCCACGCGGTGGTCGACGTGCTGGACAACGGCCCGGGCATTCCGCCGGCCGCGATCGGCCGCGTGTTCGACCGCTTCTTCCGCGTGCCGGGCGCCGTGGCAGGCGGCAGCGGGCTGGGGCTCGCGATCGCGCGCACGGCGGCCGAGCGGCATGGCCTGCGCATCGAGCTGTGCAATCGCGCCGATGGACCGGGGCTGATGGCGCGCGTGCACCTGCCCTCGGCGGCGGCGTAGCGGGCAGCGCGCCGCTCACGCGCCGCTAACACATCGCTCACCTTCGCCTCAGTCTGGCTGCCTAGAGTGCGTTCAGGTCCTGCCACGCGCAGTTCGCGCGTGCCGGGTGACCGGAGACAACCTGTCCTCAGGAGAGCAAGTCATGCGCATTTCTTTCAAGCTACTCGCCGTCGGTTCCTTCGCTGCGCTGGCCGCGATGGGCGCCGTCACCGCATCGGCCGAGACCACCGATGGCTCGGACTTCCATCCGCTGCAGATGAACTCGCCAGAGAATCCCGAAGTCCAGTCCGGCGCGATGGCCGCGGCCCATCCGAGCGGCACCGAGCCTGTGGGCCAGTCGACCAGTGCACCCGCGATGGCCTCGACGCTGCCGGTGGCCGACGTCCAGGCCGGCGCCTATGCGGCGTCGCATGCGACCGGCACCGAGCCGATCGGGCAATCGACCTCGCTGCCGATGGTGAAGTCGGGCAGCGGCAGCTGAAGAAGAAGCTGCAGCGCCGCCACTGACGACGATCAGTCGTCGCTGCCGCTGCTGAGCAGTGCGCGGTAGATCACTGCGCCGATGATGGCGCCCGCGATGGGTGCCGCCCAGAACAGCCACAGTTCCGACACGGCATAGGACGGACCGAACAGGGCCGGCCCCGTGCTGCGTGCCGGATTGACCGAGGTGTTGGTCACTGGGATCGAGATCAGGTGGATCAGTGTGAGGCACAGGCCGATGGCAAGGCCCGCGAAGCCGCCGGCCGCGCGCCTGGCGGTGGACCCGAGGATCACGATCAGGAACACGGCTGTCATCACCACTTCGCACAGCAGCGCGGCCGTCATGCCGTACTTGCCCGGCGAGTGTTCGCCAAAACCGTTGGTGGCGAAGCCGCCGATGTCCGCGCCCGGCTTGCCCGTGGCGATGAGGTAGAGCACGCCGGCCGCCGCGATGGCGCCGAGCACCTGCGCCACGATGTAGCCCGCGAGCTGCGAGGCCTTGAAGCGGCCCGCAGCCGCGAGGCCGATCGACACCGCCGGGTTGAAGTGCCCGCCCGAGATCGGGCCCAGTGCATAGGCCCCCGTCACCACCGTGAGGCCGAAGGCAAGAGAGACTCCGAGCAGGCCGATGCCGACACCCGGGAAGGCCGCGGCCAGAACTGCGCTTCCGCAGCCTCCGAGCGTGAGCCAGAAAGTACCAATGAACTCCGCGGACCATTTCTTGTAGGTACTGTGTTCCATAAATTCCATCTTTGAGTTGTGAAAACGCGCAGGGCACGAGCCCAGGCGCGGGCGGATTCTAGGAACGGCCGGAGGGGGCGTCGAGCACGTCTTTTGCACTAGTGCGACCTATTCACGGATGGCTCGGTTTTTGTGCAATTTCGCAATCGTGGTGCGTTTTCGAAAGGCCTTGTCTTCAGAGCGTTCAGAGCGTGACGACGACCTTTCCGAACGCTCCGCGTTCGAGGTGATCGAGCGCGGCGGGCAGTGCGTCGAACCCGTACCGCGCAGCGATCACCGGCTTGAGTGCATTCGCGTCGACGGCGCGCACCAGGTCCTCCAGCGCGCGCCGGTGGCCCACGCCGATGCCCTGCACCGTCACGCGGCCCAGCACCATTGCGTAGAACGAAGCGCCCAGCGTCTCTCCGCCGAGCATGCCGATGATCGACACGCGCCCGCCCTGCTTCACGGCCTGCAGCGAGCGGTCGAGGTTGGGGCCGCTCGCGAGTTCGAGCACGTGATCTGCGCCGCGCCCGTGGGTGAGCCGGCGCACTTCGGCGGGCCAGTCGCCATCGTCGCGCGCCAGCACGTGCGTGGCGCCGAGTGCGAGCGCCTGTGCGCGCTTGTCCTCGCTGCCCGTGACCACGATGGCTTGCGCGCCATGCAGCCGCGCGATCTGCAGTCCGAACAGCGCGACACCGCCGGTGCCGTGGATCAGCACGGTCTCGCCGGCGCGCAGCCCACCGGTCTCGGCCAGTGCGAACCACGCGGTGAGGCCCGCGCACGGCAGCGTGCTCGCTTCGGCCAGGCTCAGCGTGGTGGGTGCGGCCACGGCCCAGGCCGCGTCGATCAGCACATGCGACGCCAGCATGCCCGGGCCGGGGCCGCCCAGCAGCGTGGTGTCGGCGTGCCAGTGGCTGTCGATCCAGCCGCCCCAGAAGGTGTTGATCACGCGGTCGCCCACGGCGAAGCGGGTCACGCCGGGGCCGGCGGCCACCACGGTGCCGGCCATGTCGGAGCCAGGCGTGAAGGGAAGGTCGAGCGGCATGCCCATGCCGTCGCGAATCATCAGCAGGTCGCGGTAGTTGAGCGCCACCGCACCGACCTTCACCAGGATCTGGCCCGCGCCCGGCGTGGGCATCGGCGCTTCGGTTTGTGCGAGGTGGGTGCGGCCCAGCCGGGGCAGTTGCCAGCGGCGCAGGGTGTCGGGTTCTTGCATTGAAAGGCTCCACGAATGACAGGGAGCCGCCATGCTATTGAGGATGGAAGGTATCCGGTGGTGGATAATTTTCTCTTCACTGGTGCTTGAAAGTATCCAATGGGACAACGTCTCCAAGGCATCGAAGAGTTCGTCGCGGCGGTCGAGGCCGGCAGCTTCGCGCTGGCGGCGCAGCGCCTGCATGTCACCCGCTCGGCGGTCGCCAAGAGCATCGCGCGCCTCGAGGCGCGGCTGAACACGCGGCTGTTTCTGCGCACCACGCGCAGCCAGAGCCTCACCGAGGAAGGCCACGGCTACTACGAGCGCTGCCGGCGCGTGCTGGACGAACTCGATGCGGCGCAGGCGCTGACCGATGTGGCGCGCAGCACCGCGACCGGCGTCGTGCGGATCAGCATGCCGGCGATGCTCGGCCGGCTCAAGGTCGGTCCGTTGCTGCTGGCACTGGCGCGGCAACATCCGCAGTTGTCGCTCGAACTCGCGTTCAACGACCGGCGCGTGGACCTCGTGGAAGAGGGGCTCGACCTCGCGATCCGCAGCGGCGAGCTGGCCGACAGCGCGGAGCTGGTCGCGCGGCCCGTAGGCACTCAGTGGATGGCACTGTGCGCCGCGCCGGCCTACCTGGCCGAGCGCGGGCGCCCCGCGAACATCGGCGACCTGATGAAGGAACCGCACGAGGCCGTGCTCTATGCGCGCGACGGGCTGGTCTCGTCCTGGCGCTTCCACGATGCCGGGGGCCGGCTCGTCGACCTGACGCCGCCGTCGCGGCTGCGCTGCGACAGCGCCGAGGTGCTGCTCGAGGCCGCCGTCGGCGGCATGGGGCTCGCGCGCCTGCCGGCCTGGCTCGTGGCCGATGCGCTCGCGGCCGGCACGCTGGTGCGCGTGTTCGACGAGCCGCAGCCCTTCGGCTTCGCGCTGCACGTGATCCGCTCGCGCAGCCGCTACCTGCCGTTGAAGACGCGCGTGGTGACCGACTGGCTGGCCGAGCACCTGCCGCCGCTGCTGGCCGCGCGCTGAACGCCCGCGGGCGCTATCCTGCGCCTTCGAAGAACCACGAGGAGACCCGCGCATGCACCCCATCCGACACATTGCCGCTGCCGCATGCATTGCGGCAACGGCTCTCCTGGGCGCACCGAACGCCGCGGCGCAAGGCACCGTCAACGCGCTGTGCAGCACCGACGCCGGCTGGTGCGAGGCGGCCGCCACCGCCTTCACGCGCGAGACCGGGATCAAGGTGCAGCAGGCGCACAAGGGCACCGGCGAGATCGGCGCGCAGCTGCGCGCGGAAGCCGCCAACCCCAAGACCGACATCTGGTGGGGCGGCACCGGCGACCCGTTCCTGCAGGCGGCCGAGCAGGGCCTGCTCGAACCCTACCGCCCGGCCTACATCAACGACCTGCACGACTGGGCCGTGCGGCAGTACGCGCTGTCGCAGAACATGGTGGGCGGCTTCTACACGAGCGCCATCGGCTTCGGCTTCAACACCGACCTGCTGAAGAAAAAGAAGCTGCGCGAGCCGAAGTGCTGGGCCGATCTGGTCAGGCCCGAGTACAAGGGCGAGATCGAGATCTCGCACCCGGCCTCCAGCGGCACGGCCTACACCATCATCGCGGGCCTGGTGCAGCAGATGGGCGAGGACGCGGCCTTCGAGTACCTGAAGAAGCTGCACCGCAACGTCACCAGCTACACCCGCAGCGGGCAGGCGCAGGCGCCCAACGTGGCCAAGGGGGAAGTGGCCATCGGCGTGAGCTTCATCTTCGGCTTCGAGCGCTGGCGCTACGACAAATTTCCCGTGAAGACCGCCGCGCCCTGCGAAGGCACGGGCTACGAGGTCGGCGGCATCGCGCTCGTGAAGGGCGCGCGCAACAAGGAGAACGCAAAGCGCTACTACGACTGGCTCATGAGCCCGGCGGGCCAGGCCATCGGTGGAACCGTCGGCAGCCTGCAGTCGCCGGCCAACAAGACCTTCAAGCCGGACCCTCGCATCCCCTCGATGGCCGACGTGAAGCTCATCAAGTACGACTTCGAGAAGTACGGGAAGGCGGCCGAGCGCAAGCGGCTGATCGACCGCTGGACGCGCGAAGTCGAGTCGCAGCCGCGGTAGGCCGTTCGCAGGAGCCTGTTGTTTTCCGGGACACAGGCCCCAGATCACGAATTTGGCGAGCCCGGCCCGATCCTGGCGGCTGGACTTAGAATTTTTTGTTCGATATCTTTTTTCCCCATGGCTGACTCCTCCAACACCAAACTCCCGTTCCAGGCCGAAGTCGCGCAACTGCTGCACCTCGTCACGCATGCGCTCTACTCGAACAAGGAAATCTTCCTGCGCGAGCTGATCTCGAACGCGTCGGACGCATGCGACAAGCTGCGCTTCGAGGCGCTCGACCATCCCGAGCTGTACGAAGACCAGCCCGAGCTCGACGTGCGCCTGTCGTTCGACAAGGCCGCGCGCACGCTCACCATCACCGACAAGGGCATCGGCCTGTCGCGCCAGGAGGCCATCGACAACCTCGGCACCATCGCCAAGAGCGGCACCAAGGACTTCATGAGCCGCCTGAGCGGCGACCAGAAGGCCGACGCGCAGTTGATCGGCCAGTTCGGCGTGGGCTTCTACTCGGGCTTCATCGTGGCCGACAAGATCACGGTCGAATCGCGCCGCGCGGGCCTGCCGGCCGACCAGGGCGTGCGCTGGGCCAGCGGCGGCGCCGGCGACTTCGAGGTGGCCGACATCACGCGCGCCGCGCGCGGCACGAGCATCACGCTGCATCTGCGCGATGACGCCGACGAATACCTCAACGCCTGGAAGATCAAGCAGATCGTCGGCAAGTACTCCGACCACATCTCCCTGCCCATCCTGATGGAAAAGCAAGAGTGGAAAGAGGGCGAGAACGACCAGCCCGGCGACATGGTGAAGACCGGCGAGTGGGAAACCGTCAACAAGGCCAATGCCCTGTGGAGCCGCCCCAAGAAGGACATCACCACCGAGCAGTACGAGGAGTTCTACAAGAGCATCAGCCACGACTACGAGGCACCGCTCGCCTGGAGCCACAACCGCGTGGAAGGCAGCACCGAGTACACGCAGCTGCTCTACATCCCGGCCAAGGCCCCGTTCGACCTGTGGAACCGCGAGAAGAGCGCGGGCGTGAAGCTCTACGTGAAGCGCGTCTTCATCATGGACGACGCCGAGGCGCTGATGCCCAGCTACCTGCGCTTCGTGAAGGGCGTGATCGACTCGGCCGACCTGCCGCTCAACGTGAGCCGCGAACTGCTGCAGGAAAGCCGCGACGTGAAGGCGATCCGCGAAGGCAGCACCAAGCGCGTGCTCGGCATGCTGGAAGACCTGGCGAAGAAGCAGAAGACCGCGCCCGAGAGCGGCGAGGGCAAGATCGACGTGGGCTCGGGCGAATCGGTGCCCGCGCCCGAGCCGACCGAGGCCGTGACCGACGTGGTCGACAAGAACGCGCCGACCGCCGCCGAAGCCGCCGTTGCGGCCGCCGACGAATCGGGCAAGTACGCCAAGTTCTACGCCGAGTTCGGCGCCGTGCTCAAGGAAGGCCTGGGCGAAGACTTCGGCAACCGCGACCGCATCGCCAAGCTGCTGCGCTACGCCTCCACCACCACCGATGCGATGAGCGTGAGCTTCGCCGACTACAAGGCGCGCATGAAGGAGGGCCAGGACGCGATCTACTACATCACGGCCGACACGCTCGCCGCCGCGAAGAACAGCCCGCAGCTCGAGGTCTTCAAGAAGAAGGGCATCGAGGTGCTGCTCATGACCGACCGTGTCGACGAGTGGGCGCTGAACTACCTCAACGAATTCGACGGCACGCCGCTGCAGAGCGTGGCCAAGGGCGCGGTCGACCTCGGCAAGCTGCAGGACGAGTCCGAGAAGAAGGCCGCCGAGGAAGCCGCCGAGTCGTTCAAGCCCATGCTCGAGAAGCTCAAGGAAGCGCTCAAGGACAAGGCCGAGGACGTTCGCGTGACCACGCGCCTGGTCGACTCGCCGGCCTGCCTCGTGGTGCAGGACGGCGGCATGAGCACGCAGCTCGCGCGCATGCTCAAGCAAGCCGGCCAGCCCGCGCCCGAGCTCAAGCCGGTGCTCGAGGTGAACGCCGAGCATCCGCTGGTGAAGAAGCTCGAAGGCTCCTCGCACTTCGACGACCTCGCGAACATCCTGTTCGACCAGGCGCTGCTCGCCGAAGGCGGGCTGCCGGCCGATCCCGCCGCGTACGTGAGGCGCGTCAACGCGCTGCTGGTGTGAACACCCGGCCGCGCGTCCTTCGCGCAGCGGCGGTCGTTCCGGCCGCGCTGCTGTTGCTTCTGACGGGCGGCTGTTCGCACTATCACATCGGCATTCCGCTGGTGCCCGGGCTCTCGCTCGGGCTGGGCGCCACCAAGGACGGCAATTTCTCGGTGGGGCTCAATACCGGCTTCGGTCCGCTCGGCGCCGGCGTGGCCGTCAACAACGGCGGGCAGGTGTCGGGCTCGGCCGGCGTGGGCGTCGGGGTGGGGCCGGTGGGCGCGGGGGTCAGCAAGGGCACGGTGCTCTACGACCCCAAGGTGGCGCCGGCGGGCACCGTGGCGCCGGGCGCGGTGGCCGCCGCACCGGCTCCTGCAACCGCCCAGCCCGTCCAGCCCGTGCCGCCGATCGCGTCCGCAACGCCCGCCACGGCGGCCAGGGCGCCTCTCGTCAAAATCGCACGGCCGCCGCCGGAGCCCCAGGCGCCGGCCGTGAACGTCACCTACCGCACGCCGGTCGCTGCGCCTGCCTCGCTGCGCGAAGCTGGCATGCCCGGCAATCCCGTCGCCCCCTGAGGCGCGGCGCGGCAAGGCCTCGAGACCAGCAGGGCCGCCCGAACCCGGCCTAACATCGAGCCGGAGACGCCCCGCCCATGACTCGCCGCCCGCTGCTGCTGCATTTCCTGGCCGTGGCCGCCCTTGCGGCGGCAGCGCTGCCCCGCGCGGCGAAGGCGCAGTCGGCCTATCCCGCCAAGCCCATCCGCTGGATCGTTCCGTACCCCGCCGGGGCCGGCGCCGACATCGTCGCGCGCACCATCGGCTCCCAGCTCGCCATCGACGCGGGCCAGCCGGTGACCATCGAGAACCGCGCGGGCGGCAACACCGCGCTCGGCGCTGTCGAGGCCGCGCGCGCGCCGGCCGACGGCTACACGCTGCTGTCGGCCGACAACGGCACGCTGGTGTTCAACCCGGCGCTGTACCGCAACCTCAGCTACAACCCCTCGCGCGACTTTGCGCCCGTCACCCTGCTGGGGCGGCTGCCGATGGTGCTGCTGGTCGGCCCGTCCAGCGGCGTGAAGGACGCGCGGGCCTTCATCGACGATGCGCGGGCCTTTCCCGGCAAGGTCAGCTTCGCCTCGGCCGGCACCGGCAGCCCGCAGCACCTCGCGATGGAGCTGCTCGAGCGGCAGGCCGGGCTGCAGATGGTGCACGTGCCCTACCGCGGCGCCGCGCCTGCGCTGGCCGACGTGGCCGGCGGCCAGCTGCCGGTGATGATGTGCGACCTGGCCGCGTCACGCCGCTTCATCCAGAGCGGCAAGCTGCGCGCGCTCGCGGTGGCGCATCCCACCCGCCTCGCACAGCTGCCCGGCGTGCCGACCTTTGCCGAGCTTGGCATGCCGCAGGTGGAGGCCGCCGCGCTCATGGGGCTGGTGGTGCCCGCCAACACGCCGGGCGAGATCGTGGCGCGGCTGCAGCGATCGGTGGCCAGCGCCATCCACAACCCCGCCGTGCAGCGCAAGCTCGCCGAGTTCGGCGTCGAGCCCGTGGGCGACGCACCCGCGCAGTTCGCGGCGCTGCTGCAGGGAGAGTCGGCGCGCTGGCATCCGTTGATCCGCGACCTCAACCTGTCGCTGGACTGAAGCCTGCAAGGCTTGCCCTTTACGCCAGCTTTGCGCAGGCGCGGTGTCTTTCTCACGACGGGCTAAGAGTCGCTGCCTAGATTGGCGCATCGCACAGAAAAGGTCGGCGAGACGGCTTGCAAAAGGGCAGGCCGGTCCTCCCGAGGCCCATGACCACTCGCCGGTTCCATCAAGTCATTCTTGCGGACGACTTCTTCCGCTCCCCCGCCAACGGGCTTCAGCACCACCCGGCCAACCGGCGCTTCCTGCGGGGCTTTTTCGACACCGCGCTGGGCCGGCTGGGCCTGCCGGTGCGCGAGATCGCGCCGCTGTCCGAGGGCGGCGACATCGACGTCGCGCGCCTCATGGAGGGGCTGGAGCTTCCCTGCACCCCGGCCGGCTGGGCGCGCGCCTGCATCGCCGACCTGCTGCCGCTGGCCGGGCGCGAAGGCCTGCCGATGCCCGAACCCGGCTGCCTCGTGATCGGCTGGGGCCTCACGCCCGCGCTGCAACACTTCATCGACGGCAGCGGTGCGAGCTACCTCGACATCGAGATCGATCCGCGCCGCTTCACCGAGCACCTGCACTTCTGCGCGCGCACCAACGACCCCGCCATCAGGGCCGCGTTGCTGGCGCGCCGCGTGGACGAAGAGCTGTTCTGGAACCACGCGAGCGCGCTCAAGGGCCGCTTCGCGCGCCACGGCGCGGCGTCGCTGTTCGATGCGCGCCTGCGCGTGGGGCTGTTCTTCGGCCAGAGCCTGGTCGACCTGTCGCTGGTCAGCGGCGGGCGCACCATGCACCCGGCCGGCGTGATCGCGCCGCTGCGCGAACTGGCGAACGGCGTGGACCTGCTGGTCATCAAGCCGCATCCTTACGAACCCGCACTGCACGACCTGGCGCCCATCGCGCGCGCCATTCCCAACGTGGCGTGGACGCAGGAGAACACCTACGCGCTGCTGTCGGCGGCCAACGTGCACTTCGCCGCCAGCCTGTCGTCGAGCGTGCTGACCGAGGCGCGCTACTTCCGCAAGCCCGCCCACGCGCTGATCCGCGCCGACCGCAACGCGGCCGCATTGCTGCCCGCAGCCTGCTCGGACTGGATGGCAGTGGGCGCCGCGCTGGGGTCGATGGACTTCATGGCTGCGGCCTGCGGCATGAGCGGTGTCAACGGCGATGCCGCGCCGAAGCTCTTCCCGGCTTGGCCGGTGGCGGCGATCGATCGCGCCTTCCTGCTGCGCTGGGGCCTCGACGACCAGGCCCACGGCCTGCCGGAAGTGGCCGAGTTGAAGCCGGGCCGCTCCTACCTGTTCCACCCCGGCAGCCCCGCGATGAGCTGGCTGAGCCACGGCTGGTCGGGCTTCGATGGCGAGGGCGCGCGCAGCGAGGGCGAACTGGCCTGCCTCGTCGTGCCGCTGCCCGCGCTGTCGCACCCGCAGCCGCACCGCGTCGAGGTGCGCATCGACTACCGCAGCAACGCCAAGGCCACCGGCGTTCACGCCATGTTCGACGGCGTGGTGCTGCCCGGCCAGCGCGTCACGGGCGCGCGGCGGCGCAGCCTGGTGTTCGAGATCCACCCGGTAGCGGGGCGCAAGTGCCTGGTACTGCAATTCGTCGTCGCCGGCACCGGGCCCGGCGGCAGCGCGCGCCGGGGCGCGGTGCGGCCGGCCTTCACGCTCAGGAAGCTGCAGGTGTCGCTGCGCATGGGCCGGGGCGTGATCTCGGCACCGCCGCAGGCCAGGCTCGCACGGTGGTCCGAGATGTCCCCGGTGCGCGCGATGACGCGTGCATTCCGCGCGCTGGTCGATTCGGCGCGCGGGGTCACCGGGTAGCCGGCGCCCCCGCCAGGCGCAACAGCAGCGCGACCCAATGCTGCAGCCGGTCGATGGCGGCCTGGCGACCCTCGGCGGCATCCGATGCATCCGCCGCAGTGGCGCGCAGCTCGCCGGCCGCAGCAGCCACGGCCCGCGCGAACTTCGGCGCATCGCCGCGCCACACCACCACGCGGTGCGCCAGGCCGAGTTGCGCCGCGCGGCCCGCGTTGATCGCCTGCTCGGGCTGGTCGGTCAGCAGCAGCAGGATCGGCTTGCGGTAGACCGCCGCGATGGACAGCGCCGCCATGCCCGGCGCGGAGACGATGAAGGCGCTGTGCGCGGCCGCCTCGATCCAGCGCTCGTCGCGTGCATGCCAGTGCGGCCGGTGGGCATAGCCTTCGCCGACGAAGTGCGCGGGCAGGCCCGCGTCGGCGAGGCCCTGTTCGAGGCCGTCGGCCAATGCCGGCTCCCTGAAATGCGGGTTGAGGTACACGGCGGCGGCATGCTCCGCGGCATCGCTGCGGTCCACCGCGTCCACCACCGCGACCGGCGTGGCCAGCCGATGGCGGCCATGCCCGTCGTGCTGCGGCTCGCCGTACGCGAACTCGTGCTCGATGCGCGCGAGGCTGCGGTCGATCTGCCACGCCACGATGCCGCCGAACAGCTTCGCGACGGCGCCCGGCATGCGGCCCTTGAAGTTGGTTTCGAGCGCGCGCCGTAGGCTGGCGCCGTACACGTGCACCACCTTGCGCCGCCAGAACGGCAGCCAGCCCATCAGCAGCAGCGCGGGGTGGAACGAGTCGTTCACCACCAGGTCGGCGTCGCGGACGTGCGCACGCAGCCGCCACACGTCGCGCAGCATGCGTTCGGGCCGGAACATGTAGTGCGCCACGTTGCGATCGGTCTCGCGGCGCAGCATGTTCTGCTGCGCGTCGAACTGCACCGCGTAGTGGTGCGAGAGCACCGGCGCATCGATGCCGAAGCCGGCGAGGAAGCGCGCGCCTTCGTCGGACGTGGTGAGCACCTGCACCTGCGCGCCGGCCGCGCGCAGCGCATGCGTGAGCAGCTGCGCGCGCATCAGGTGGCCGCGCGCGTCCGCGGTCGCGAGGTAGAGGATGCGCGGTGGCATCGCTCAGGCGTGGTGCCGGACGGGCCGCGCCGCGCCGGGGCGCAGCCGCAGCGCCACGCCGGCGAGCCACATGCCGGCCGCGCCGGTGATGCCGAAGCCGCGCTCGGTGTCGCGCACCTCGCGCATCAGCTGCACGAGCCGCGCCTGCTCATGCGGCGCCACGCAGCGCTGCAGCGTGTGGCCGCACAGGCGGATGTGGCGATCCTCGTCGGCCAGCACGCGCGACAGCAGCGGATGCAGCGCATGCCGCGAGCCGATCAGCGCGCAATGGCGCTGCAGGATGCGCGATGCCATCTGCTCGGCCGCGAGGCCGATGGCATAGGCCGGCACCAGCCCGCCGTGCGCGAAGTGCGGTGCATGGCGGTGAATGAGCGCCTGCCAGCGCGCGAGCTTGCGGCGGCTGAACCAGTCGGGCTGCGGCGCCTCTTCGGGCGATGCGGCGGCCTGCGCACTGCCGCCGCGCTCGACGATGGCTTCGGCGAACAGGCGCGCATGCAGCTGCTCGTCGGCCAGGTGCTGGTCGAGCTGGCGCACCAGCCACTCGGGCGGGGCGATGCGCAGCTCGCGCTGCAGCGCCTGCTCGGACGATTCCTCGCCCACGAGGTAGAAGCGCAGCAGCAGCATCTCGCCCGCGTTGCTCGCGTGCAGCTGGCGCAGCGCGGCGCGCTTGACGTGGTGCACAAGGCGCGCCTGCAGGGCGGGCCAGCCGCGCAACGAAGGCGGGGCGAGGCAATCGAAGCCGGGCGCGGCGCCGACCGGGTCAGCGGCCATTGGCCCTGGCCTTCGCGGGCTGCTGCTGTTGCTGCCAGCCCAGCACCAGCCCGATGAAGCTGTCCTGCAGGAAGGCGCGCGCGGCGGCGTCGGCACCCGCGAACTCGCGCTGCTGGCCGTCGTAGCGCACGTAGCCCTTGCCGTTGATGGCGCCGAGCACGAGCTTCTCGTTCTTGTGGAAGCCGCGCTGCAGCAGCGGCTGAAGCAGCGACTGCGATTCGAGCCCGTACAGGAACAGGTCGCGCTGTACCACCTGGCGCGGAATCTGGCCGCTCAGGGCCTGCAGCTCCAGTGTCCAGTTGCCCTGCTGCATGGCTTCGGCCAGCTCGCGCCCCTTGGCGCCCGGCGCGCGAAAGCGTGCGCGCGCCACCGACTTCGAGGCCTTGCTCAGGCCGAGGCCGATGGTGATGTCGGCATCCTTTGCGCCATCGGCGCGGTTGTCGTCGACCTGCACCAGCACGTTGGCCAGGCGCGCGGTCAGCGAGGGCTTGGCGAGCGCCCCGACGATCTGCTCGGCGGTGAGCATCACGCGCTCGGTGCCGGGCTCGTTCACCGTCACCTTGTACGGGTCGATGCGGATGTCGTCGAACTCGCCGCTCACCGGCGAGTGGGCATGGCTGCTCACCGACCATTCGCTGCCCGATCGGCTCAGCAGCGCGTGGAAGGTCAGCGGCACGCGCTGGCCGTCGCGCGCGCGGCCCGAGCCCTGCAGCAGCACGTCGCCCACGATGGTCTTCTCGGGGTAGCTGCGGGTGCTGGCGAAGCGGATGGTGTGCGCCGCGAGGTCGAGCGCGGCGTGGGTGTCGGCGTCGTCGAGGGCGAGGCGGTTGCAGTCGTTGCCGGCGCCCGCGAGCGCGGCGAAGGGGCAGCCGGCTTCGGACCTGAAGTTGAAGACGCCGCGGCCAGTGAAGTCGGCAGCGCTGGCGAGGGTGAAGGCGCCCGCGAGCGCGAGGCCCAGCGTCGCGCGGCGAACGGAAAGCGAAGAGAGGATGTGCATGGTCTTTGGTTGTTGTTCTTCTGGGCAGCGGCGATCAGGGCCGGTGATACGAAAGCGCCTGCGCGTCGGCGTTGGTGCGGCCCGTGGTGTGCCAGCCGATGCCGCGCGCGAACGCGCCCAGCATGTCGACGGCCGAGAAGCCCAGGATGAGTGCCACGCCCGCCAGCCAGCGCAGTCCGCGCAGCGGCGGCAGGTCCTGGTGGTTCAGCGCCTTCATGCTGAAGCCCAGCCGCGTGAACAGCACGCACAGGGGCCCGATCGGCCCGCTCTTCGCGAGCCACTGCCAGCGCGGCGACACATAGCTGCGCAGCAGGTGCGGCGTGAGCGAGTACGTGTCCTGCCCGCGCATCCAGCGCAGCTTGAGCGCTTCGGCACGCGTGTCGGGCAGGCGATGTTCGGTGTGGGCCGCCGCGGCGTAGTGGATGGGCACGCCGGCCGCCTTCAGCCGCATGCCCAGCACCTGGCAGTGCGCGCGGTACACGCCGTCGAGCGCCTGGTAGCTGTGCTCTTCGAACACGTCGCGGCGGAAGGCCACGTTGTTCGCGTAGAAGTTGCTCGTGGCGCCGGCGTGGCCGGCGTTGGGAAAGTACATGAAGTCGATGGTCGTGAGCGCCGTGCCCACCACGTTCGCGGCGTAGCTGGTGCGGCCGGCCACCACGGCGGGCGCATCGGCCCGGGTGAAGGGCAGCAGCATCTGCAGCAGCCAGTCGTCGTCGGGCAGGCAGTCGGCGTCGGCGAACACCACGTGCGTGCAGCGCTGCGCATCGGTGGCCGCGAAGCCGACGTTCTTGGCGTCGTAGTAGCCGGTGCTCGCGTCGATGCGCACGAAGTCGACCGGGCGGCCCGCGAGCGCGCTCACGGCCTCGCAGGTGGCGGGGCTCAGCCCGTCGTGCGTGATGACCACCTGAGCGAGCGCGCCGAGCGGCAGCTTCTGCTTCGCCAGCAGGGCGACCAGGCGCTGCAGGCTGCTGCCTGCCCTGGCTTCGGCATCGGCTCCGCCGCGCAGGTTGTTGGTCTCCAGGACCAGCGCGCATCGCGCGGCAACTTCATCGGGCATCATCGAATTTTCCTGTCCGGACATTTGTTTTGAAGGCTTGCATCCTGCTTTTATCTCACAACCGCGCCCTCCACCAGCGTCGGGCGCCATGGGCCCGCCCATGAAGGTCAGCATCTTCGGCGCCGGCTACGTGGGCCTGGGCTTCGCCGCCTGCCTGGCCGAGGCGGGCCACGAGGTGCTCTGCGCGGACACCGACCCGGCGCGCATCGAGGGCCTGCAGCGCGGCCTGATGCCGCTGCACGAGCCCGGTCTGGAGGCGCTGGTCGTCGCCGGCCTGGCTGCCGGAACACTGCGGTTCACTGTCGACGAGCGCGACGCCTGCCTGCACGGCGACGTGCTTTTCATCGTGGTGAACACGCCGGCCGATGCCGATGGGCGGGTCGACCTGCGGCACGTGATCGCGGTGGCGGCCGGCATCGGGCGGCACCGCGACCGAGAGGCGGTGGTCGTGTGCAAGTCGACCGCGCCCGTGGGCACGGCGGCGCAGGTCGAGGCCGTGCTGAACGGCGAGCTTTCGCGGCGCGGTGTTGCGCATCGCATCGCGGTGGCCGTGAACCCGGAGTTCCTGCGCGAAGGTTCGGCCGTGCGCGACTGCCGGCGGCCCGACCGCGTGGTGATCGGCAGCGAAGACCCCTGGGCCGTCGACCTGCTGACCCGGCTCTACGCACCGTTCGTGCACGACCCCAGGCAGGTGCTCGTGATGGACCGCCGCTCGGCCGAACTGACCAAGTACGCGGCCAACGCCATGCTCGCCACCCGCATCAGCTTCATGAACGAGATGGCACGCGTGGCCGAGCATGCGGGTGCCGACATCGAGGCGGTGCGGCGCGGCATCGGCGCTGACCGCCGCATCGGGCCCGACTTCCTGCAGGCCGGCGCGGGCTATGGCGGCTCGTGCCTCGCAAAGGACGTGCGGGCGCTGACGCATGCGGCCGAACGCGAGGGCCACGTGCTGCGCATCCTCTCGGCGGTCGAGGCGACGAACCACGCGCAGAAGGGCCGGTTGTTCGATCTGATGGTGCACCACTTCGAAGGCCGCATCGCCGGCAAGACCATCGCCGTGTGGGGCCTGGCCTTCAAGCCCGACACCGACGACATGCGCGACGCGCCCAGCCTCGTGCTGCTGGAGCGCCTGCGGGCGGCCGGCGCGCGTGTGCAGGCCTACGACCCGGCGGCGATGCCGAATGCGCGCAGCATCGTCGGCGAGCGCGACGATGTGCGCTGGTGCGCTACGGCGCAGGACGCGCTGAGCGGCGCCGACGTGCTGGCGCTCGTCACCGAGTGGCCGGAGTTCCGCCGGCCCGACTTCGCGCGCATTGCGAAGGAGCTGCGCACGCCGGCCATCTTCGACGGCCGGAATCTCTACGACGCGGCCGAGGCCGAAGCCGCGGGCATCGCGTACTACGGCATCGGCCGCGGGCGATCTTCACTGTTGCGTTGAATCGTCCAGTGGAAGGAACGCCTCGCCCGGCGTGAGCGGCGCATGCCGGTAGCTCGCCGGCGTGCGGCTCAGCTTGACCGGCGCGCCGATGCCGCGGTAGCCGCCGGGCATCTCGACCACCATCTCGCGGTGCAGCGTGTGCGGGTGCTGGAGCGCGGCATCGACCGGCAGCACCGGCGCGGCGGGCACGCCGGCGGCCATCAGCTGCTCGACGAGCGCGCGGCCGTCGAACGCGGCCATTGCCGCCTCGAGCTGTTGCTTCAGTCCGTCGCGATGCACCGAGCGCGCGCCGGCCGTGCGGTAGAGCGGATCGTCCGCCAGGTCGGGCAGGCCGATGCAGCGGCACAGGCTTGCGAACTGCCGGTCGTTGCCGACCGCGACGAACACAGGGTCGGTGCCGGTGGCCAGCGCGTCGTACGGATAGATGTTGGGATGCGCGTTGCCGGTGCGGCGCGGCGCGGTGCCGTCCATGAACCAGTTGGCGGCGTGCGGATGCAGCAGCGAGAGGCCGCTGTCGTACAGCGCGGCTTCCACGAACTGTCCGCGTCCGCTGCGATTGCGCTCCTGCAGCGCGAGCAGCACGCCAATCACGGCGTTGAGCCCGGTCACCATGTCGACCACCGGCAGGCCCACGCGCAGCGGACCGCCGTCGGCCTCGCCGTTGATGCTCATGATGCCGGTCATGGCCTGCACGGCGGCGTCGTAGCCCGGCAGCGCGCCGAGCGGGCCGTCGGCGCCGAAGCCGGACACGCGGCACCATACGAGGCGCGGGAAGCGTTTCGACAGTTCTTCGTAGCCGATGCCCCAGCGCTCCATGGTGCCGGTCTTGAAGTTCTCGATCAGCACGTCGGCCTCGGCCACCAAAGCGAGCAGTGCGTCGCGGCCTTCTTCGGTCGAGAAGTCGAGGTGCTGCACGCGCTTGTTGCGGTTCAGGCCGTGGTAGTAGGAAGCCACGCCGTCCTTGAACGGCGGGCCCCAGGTGCGCGTGTCGTCGCCCTGCGGCGGTTCGACCTTGAGCACATCGGCGCCGTGGTCGCCGAGGATCTGGCCGCAGTAGGGGCCGCCGAGGATGCGGGAGATGTCGAGGACTCGGATGCCTGAGAGGGCGCCTTGGGCTTGTGTCATTTCTTGATCCATTTGTCTTGTCTTTCGGGGCGCGTGCACAGGCCGCCGGGTACTCCCCTCCGCGAATGTCCCCCGGCCTTCGGCCTCCTCCTTTATTTCGCTGCGGGGAGCACCCGACGCCCTGTGCACAGGGCACGCTGCCGGTGTGCGGCCGATCAACAGGTGCTCTGGACGATCACGTCGATGCGGGGGCCTTTTTCGCGAAATAAAGGAGGAGGCCGAAGGCCGGGGGACATTCGCGAAAAAGGTCACCGCGTCGGCGTGATCACGCCCCGAACGAGGCCATGAACTCAGTCCAGCTGCGCCCCAGACTTCTTCACCACGTCCTTCCACTTGGCCGACTCGGCGCCAATGAACTGCCCGAGCTTCTGCGGCGACGTATCGGCAGGCACCTCGAGGCCCTGGGACGCGAACATCTGCTTTACCTTGGGCGAGTTGAGCACCTCGGCGAAGGCCTGATTGAGCTTGGTCACGCGGTCGGCGGGCGTGCCGGCCGGCGCGACGATGCCGAAGAACACGCTCACGTCGTAGCCCTTATAGCCCTGCTCCGAAATCGTCGGCACGTCGGGCAGCACCTGCGAACGCGCGACGGTGGCCACGCCCAGCGCGCGCAGCTTGCCGGCCTTGACGTAGGGCAGCGCGGTGAGGATGTCGGTGAAGGTCATGCTCACCTGGTTGCCCAGCAGATCGTTGAGCGCGGGGCCCGTGCCCTTGTACGGAATGTGCTGCAGGTCGGTGCCGGCCACCGAGTTGAACAGCACGCCCGCGAGATGCGACGACGCGCCGTTGCCCGAAGAGGCATAGCTCAGCTTGCCGGGGTTGGCCTTGGCGTAGGCCACGAGCTCGGGCACGTTCTTCACCGGCAGCGCGGGGTTCACCACCAGGATGTTGGGCAGGTAGCCGACCTGGATCACCGGCGCGAAGCTCTTCACCGGGTCATAGTTGATCTTGCGGTACAGGCTCGCGTTGATGGCCAGCGGGCCCGAGGTGCCGAACATCAGCGTGTGGCCGTCGGCCTCGGCGCGCGCCACGTACTCGGCGCCGATGTTGCCGCCCGCGCCCGCACGGTTCTCCACGATCATGGGCTGGCCGAGACGGTCCTTCATTCCGGCGGCGAGCGTGCGCGCCATGGCGTCGGTGGGGCCGCCCGGCGGGAAGGGGACGACCAGCATCAGCGGCTTGGTTGGGAAGGCATCGGCCGCGTGGACGACCGGCATTGCCGTCATGAACGTGGCGCAGGCGGCCAGCAGGAAGGTGAGGCGTTTCAAGGGATGTCTCCGATTCTTGTGAATTGACAAAGAGGCTCAGGCGAGCGCTTTCGCAGGGCGCACCGCGGCGGCGTTCCAGTCCGCGGGCATGGCGTCGGGCGAGAGCGGATCGCGCGGCAGCACGCGATGCAGCAGCACCAGCTGGGCCCAGCGCAGGCGCGCAGCGGAGCCGCTGTGCGAGGCCTCCCAGGCCATCGCGATGGCGCTGGTGCAGTGGTAGAGCGCCGAGGCGGCCTGGCGCGCGAGCACGTCGCCGCCTTCGCGCGCGGCGGTTTCGGCCAGCGCGGCGGCGCGCTCCAGCGCATCGCGCAGCGCCTTGGCGAAGCCGGGGGCGAGTGCCGCGTCGTCGAGCAGTTTTTCGCAGTGCGCGCGCAGCACCGGCAGCGAGCCTTCGCGCTTTACTGCGCGGATCACGTCGAGCGCCACGATGTTGCTCGTGCCTTCCCAGATCGAGCCCAGGTGGGCGTCGCGCACGAGGCGCGCGTCGCTCCACTCCTCGATGTAGCCGCAGCCGCCGCGCACTTCCATCGCGTCGCCCGTGACTTTGCGTGCATCGCGGCAGGCGCGGAACTTGATGAGCGGCGTGAGGATGCGCAGCAGCGCATAGGCGTCGGGCTCGCCGGCATCGGAGCGGGCCAGCGCCAGCGCTGTCTGGCACACCATCGTGCGTGCCTGCTCGGCGGGCAGGCGCAGCTTGTCGAGCTGGCGCTGCATCAGCGGCATCTGCTCGAGCGTGCGGCCGAAGGCGCGGCGCTCCGAGGCGATGAACTCGGCCTCGGCCACCGCGCGGCGCATCAGGCCGGCGGCCCGCACGCCGTTCGACAGGCGCGAGTTGTTGACCATGTCGGCCATCTGCACGAAGCCGCGGCCCGCTTCGCCCACGAGGTACGCGACCGCGCCTTCGAGGCGGATCTCGCCGCTGGCCATCGAGCGCGTGCCGAGCTTGTCTTTCAAGCGAATGATGCGGTAGTGGTTGAGGCTGCCGTCGTCCAGCCGGCGCGGCAGCAGGAACAGCGACACGCCCTTCATCCCCGCCGCGCCATCGTCGGCGCGTGCGAGCACCATCGCGAAGTCGGCGTCGGGGTTGGAGCAGAACCACTTGTCGCCGGTAAGGCGCCAGCTGCCATCGGCTTCGGCATGCGCCATGGTGGCGGTGGCGGCGATGTCGGAGCCGGCCGCCTGCTCGGTCATGAACATCGCGCCCTGCGCGAGTTCGTCGAAATCGAGCGAGGTCAGGCGCGGCAGGTACCGGGCGACCAGATCAGGCTTGCCGAACTTCTTCAGCGTGCGCGTGAGCGAGTCGGTCATCGACACCGGGCAGCACAGGCCGAACTCGGCCTGCACGAACAGGTAGGTCAGCACGTATTTGACGAGCGGCGGCATCTTGCCCTTCCAACCCAGCGTGTCGTCGCGGTGCGAGATGGCGGCCAGGCCGAACTCGGCGAGCGCGAGGCGTTCCATCTCGACGTAGGCAGGATGCTTGACGACCTTCTGCTCGTCGAGACCGGTGCGCGTGCGCTGCTTCAGCGTGGGCGGGTTGCGGTCGGCGGTGCCGGCCAGCTCGTCGAGCAGGCCGCCCGCGAGGCCGCCCAGGCGCTCGAAGTGCGGCTGCATGTGTTGCCGCAGGTCGTCGGGCAGGTAGAGCGCGAGCAGGGCGTGCAGCTCGGCGTCGGTGGTGAACAGGTTCTGGCCGTGGCGATCGGGAATCGGATGGGCGTGCTCTGCGGACATGCGCTTTGTCTCCTTGGTTTGCCGCATTGTTGAAGCCGCGACGATCCGTGTCTAATATCGATTTGGTCTTGTTCTATTCGATCTGACTATCCATGGAACTGCGGCACCTGCGCTACTTCTCCGTGCTCGCCGAAGAGCTGCACTTCGGGCGCGCGGCGCGGCGCCTGTCGATCTCGCAGCCGCCGCTGTCGGTGGCGATCCGGCAGCTGGAGGACAACGTGGGCGCGCGGCTGTTCGAGCGCAACAGCAAGGAAGTGCGGCTCACGCCTGCGGGGGAAGCGCTGCGCATCTCGGCGCGGCGTGTGCTGCTGCAGGCGGAAGAGGCCGCCATCGAGGCGCGCGATGTGGCGCTGGGTTCGGCGGGTCGGCTGCGCATCGGCTTTGTGGGCGCGATGCTGTACCGGGGCTTGCCGCAGGTGCTGCGTGCCTTTCAGGCGAAGCACCCGGCGGTGCGCATCACGCTGAGCGAACTCAACTCGGGCGTGCAGATCGCCGAGCTGCTGAACGACCGGCTCGACCTCGGCTTTGCCCACACGCGCCGCGTGCCCCTCGAACTGCAGCACCGGCTGCTGCTGTCCGAGCCCTTCGTGGCCTGCCTGCCGGCCGGGCATGCGCTGGCCCGCAAGCGCGTGCTGGCGCCGGCCGACCTGCGCGAGCAGCCCTTCGTGCTGTTCTCGCGCGAGGCCTCGCCCGACTACCACGAGCGCATCCTGTCGATCTGCGCCGACGCGGGCTTCCTGCCCGAGGTGCGGCACGAGGTGCGCCACTGGCTGGCCGTGGTCTCGCTGGTGTCGCAGGGCATGGGCGTGGCGCTGGTGCCGCAGGCGATGCGGCATTCGGCCTTGCGCGGCGCGGTGTTCAGGCCGCTCGACCGGGTGGTGGCGCAGTCGGAGGCCTATGGCATCTGGCGCAACGGACCGGCCAACGTGCTGGTCGAGCGTCTGCTGCAGGGCGTGGCGGACAGCATTGCCGCCGAGCAGGCTCAGGCGTAGAGCGGCTCTTCGGCCATCTGCTCGCATTGGTCTTCGAGCACCAGGATCTGCCCCTTCCAGTAGTCGCTGGAGCCGAACCACGGAAAGTTGATCGGAAAGATCGGGTCTTCCCAGCGCCGTGCCAGCCACGCGCTGTAGTGGATGAGCCGCAGCGTGCGCAGCGGCTCGATCAGCGCCAGCTCGCGGCGGTCGAATTCGCGGAACTGCTCGTAGCCGTCGAGCAGGCCCGACAGCTGCGAGGTGCGCTGTGCGCGGTCGCCCGACAGCAGCATCCACAGGTCCTGCACCGCGAAGCCCGTGCGCGCGTCGTCGAGGTCGACGAAGTGCGGGCCGCCGCCGGGGCGGTCGGTGGGCGTCCACAGGATGTTGCCGGGATGCACGTCGCCGTGCAGGCGCAGCTTGCGGGGCGTGAAATCGGAGGCCGGCAGCTGCAGCGCGAGGGCGGTTGCGCGGACCATGTCCAGCGCCGCGTTGCAGGCCGTTTCCCAGTCGCGCTGCACGTCGAGCGGGATCTTGTCGTTCTCGAGCAGCCAGTCGCGCGAATCGAGGCCGAAGGTCTGCAGGTCCAGCGCGGGGCGGGCCTCGAAAGGCTTGGCGCTGCCCACGGTGTGGATGCGCGCGAGGAAGCGGCCCACCCATTCGAGTACCTCGAAGTCGTCGAGCTCGGGCGCGCGGCCGCCGCGGTAGGGGCTCACGCTGAACGCGAAGCCGGCGTGGTGGTGCAGGGTGCGGCCGTCGAATTCCAGTGGCGCCACAGCGGGCACTTCCGCCGCGGCCAGTTCGAGCGAGAAGCCGTGCTCCTCGAGGATCTCGGCCTCGCTCCAGCGGCCGGGGCGGTAGAACTTGACCACCACCGCCGAGCGATCTTCCAGGTGGACCTGGTAGACCCGGTTTTCGTAGGAGTTCAGGCCGGTGAGCCGGCCGTCGCCGTGCAGGCCGAGCGTCGCGAGCGCGTCGAGCACCACGTCGGGCGTGAGGCTCTCGTAGGGATGGGTGTTGGCAGGCGCCGCGGGGGAAGGGGTCATGCAGCGATTGTCGCCACACGGACCCCCGAGGCTGTTACAGCCCGCCCGGTTGCTTGTAAAGCGAAAGGATATGCCCGGTGCGCGGGTCGCCCTTGCCGGCCAGCACCTGCGCGTAGGCGGCCTGCACGGCCTCGCCGCCGTGGTGGTGCTCGGCGTGCAGCCAGGGGTTGTTGACGTCGGTCACCGTGGCGAGGAAGTTGCGCCAGGCTGCCACCATGCGCCGGCCGAATTCGTCCGCGCCCCATTCGGCGGTGCGCTTCTTGATCTGCGCCGGTGCAAAGAACAGCGTGGCGCGCGGGCCCGACAGGTCCTTGCCCGAGCCCTTGGAGGCGAGTTGCTCCACGTGCGTGCCGCCGATCGAGCAGCTGTACTTCAGATTCGTGAAGCGCTCGTGGATGGCGTTGCGCAGCCCGCCGTTGCCGGCGAAGTCGACGTACACGCAAGGCGTGCCTGCCGCGATGCCGTCGAGCGCGTCGTAGGTCACCACGCGGTGGTAGCAGCCCAGGCTTTCGCAGAAAGCGACGTTGGCTGGCGAGGTCAGGCCGATCACTTCGATGCCTTTGCGCTGGTGCAGCTGAAAGGCCGTGCCGTAGGCTGTCTTGCTCGATGCGCTCGACAGCAGCATGGTGCTGGCGCCGAAGAAGTCGTTGTCGGCCATGAAGTCGTCGATCAGCCACGAGGTGATGAACAGCGGGCGCAGCAGTGCCTGCAGGTCTTCGGTGTCGGTGGTGTAGAGCGGGTCGGCGTTGCAGCGGAAGTACTGGTTGTAGACCGCGGGCAGCTCGGCGCGGTGCGGGGCGGCGTCGGTGAAGCGCGCGACCGACAGCCGGTCGGGGCTCAGCACCGCGCTCGAGGCCATCGGCCAGTAGCCGTAGAGCCGCTCGCCCACCGCCACGCCGGGGTGCTGCGACTGCACCACGCTCGCAAAGCCCCACACCGGAATGCTGCCCCAGCCTTCTTCCTCGGACGGAAAGAACTGCCAGTAGCTCATCGCCTCGCCGAAGGCGGCGTAGGTGATGTTGTTGGAAGTGAGCGCAAAGCTGTCGATGCGCACGCGCACCTGGCCGTCGGCGAGCGGCTCGTCGCTGGCGGTGTGCAGGCGGGTGGTGGCGAGCTGGTCTTTGCGGATGAGAAGGCTGGTGGTGCTCATGAGCGAGGCTCCGGGCGGTTGGTATGCGGCTACGTTAGCCAGCCTCGATGAAAGGCGCCACCGCGCGGCGCGTTTCGGCGTCACCCGTGAGACATCGGCGGGCATGAAAAAAGCGACCCGGCTTGTGGCCGGGTCGCTTCTTCGCGTGTGCAACAAGCGGTCAGGCGATCGTCAAATCGACGTCGATGTTGCCGCGCGTAGCGTTCGAATACGGGCACACCTGGTGAGCGGCGTCGACCAGCTTCTGCTTGGCGTCGATGTCCAGGCCGGGCAGCGTGATCGCCAGCTTCACGGCGATGCCGTAGGCGGCGCCGCCGTTCGTCGGGCCAAGCGAAACGCTGGAGTCGATGGCGACGTCCTCGGGCACCTTCACGCCGATCTTCGGGCCCACGGCCTTCATCGCGCCGATGAAGCAGGCGGCGTAGCCGACAGCGAACAGCTGCTCGGGGTTGGTGCCGGGCTTGCCGGAACCGGGCGAGCTCAGCTTGACGTCGATGGCGCCGTCGCTGGACTTGCCTGCGCCGTCACGGCCGCCGACCGTGTGGGCTTCTGCGGTGTAGAGCACTTTGTCGAGCTTGGTGGTCATGGTGATTCCTTTGGTGATGATGGAGGAGGGTGGTGAAAAGCTTCGTTCTCTCTTGAGGATGCGATCGAAGCGGGAGAAAAAGTTGCGCTGCGTCAGGCCGCTTTCCTGATGCGGTCGCGCAGGGCCTGGATCTGCTGGGTGAGCGAAATCAGCTCGGGCACCGAGCACTGGGCCGCCGCCATCAGGCACTCGGGCACGTCGGCCGCGCGGCCCTTGAGCTTGCGGCCGGCGGATGTCAGCGTGATGTGCACGCGGCGCTCGTCGGCCACGTCGCGCACGCGGGCCACGTAGCCGTTGGCCTCGAGGCGCTTGAGCAGCGGCGTGAGCGTGCCGGAGTCCAGAGACAGGCGATCCCCGAGCGCGGAGACCGTGGGGCCGTCCTGTTCCCACAGGGCGAGCATCACGAGGTACTGGGGGTAGGTGAGTTGCAGCTTTTCCAGCACCGGCTTGTAGAGCCGCGTCATGGCCAGCGAAGCGGAATACACGGCGAAACACAGCTGGTTGTCCAGCTTGAGCATTTCGTCGGCGGGGGCTGTGGTGGAGCGCATGGGTCGAATTGTAGCGAGCAATTGAATTGTGTGAAATGTAATTCGGAAGTTTCGGTGCTGTTCCTGGCTGCAACAGGGCCGCTCAGCCCCTGAACCGCTTGCGCGTCAACGCCAGCGCGATCCAGAAGGCGACGACCGCATAGACGGCCAGCACCGCCGCGTGCACCCACCAGCCGGTCGGCCATTGGTCCATGAACAGCGGCCGCACCAGCGCCACCGCGTTGGTCAGCGGCAGCCACGCCGCCACGGCCCTCACCGCCGAGGGCAATTGCTCCAGCGGAAAGAACACGCCGCTCAGGAACATCATCGGCGTCATGAACAGCGTGAAGTAGTACGTGAAGAAGTCGTAGCCCTTGGCCAGCGCATTGAAGATCAGAGCGATCGACGAGAAGGTGATGCCGGCGCCGACCAGCACCATCCACGCGACGACGAGCTTCGGGCTGTGGCTGATGCCCAGCCCGAGCATCACGAACAGGATCGCCGTGACCGTGAAGATCGACTTGAACGCGGCCCACAGCATCTCGGCCAGCACGATGTCGTCGAGACCGACCGGCGCGTTCATGATGCCGTCCCAGGTCTTCTGCACATGCATGCGCGAGAACGCCGAGTACAGGGCCTCGAAGCTCGCCGCGTTCATCGCGCTCATGCAGATCGAGCCGCTCGCCAGGAACAGGATGTACGGCACCTTCACGCCGTCGACCGACACCTGCCCCACCAGCGCGCCCATGCCGTAGCCGAAAGCCACGAGCCAGATCAGCGGCTCGGCGATGTTGCCGATCAGGCTCGGAATGGCCAGCTTGCGCCACACCAGCAGGTTGCGCAGGAACACGGGCCACCAGCGCAGCGAGAGTTCGGGCGCGCGCCACACGGAAGGCGCAGGCGGCGACGCAGCGGTCGCAATGTTGTTCATGATTTCCTCTCCATTTCAGGAATACCGCGGAACCGGCTTTGCCGGGCCGCTGGTATTGCCCCCGGCGAGGGGGTAGGAGGCCACACGAAGTGGGCAAGCCTGGGGGTGTGCCGCATTCTTAGCCGTCCTCTCGAATCTGCCTGCCGGTGAGCTTGAGGAACAGGTCCTCCAGGTTCGCGGGCCGATGAAAAGTGCGCAGGCCGCTGTGTCGCGTCAGCGCATCGAGCAGCCGCCGCGCGTCCTGCGTGTAGAAGAAAACAGTCTCCCCGCTGACCTCCACGCGCGCAGCCATCGCCTTCAGTTCGGGTGAGTCGGCCAGCGTCAGCGCGCCGTTGCCGTACACCTCGACCACGTCGGGTTCCAGGTGCTCGGCGATCAGGTCGCGCGGCCGGCCTTCGGCGATCTTGCGGCCGTGGTCGAGCACCAGCAGGCGCGAGCACAGGCGCTCGGCCTCGTCCATGAAATGCGTGGTCAGCAAGATCGACTTGCCCTGCTGCAGCAAGACCTGCAGCCGCTCCCACATGAGGTGCCGCGCCTGCGGATCGAGTCCGGTGGTCGGCTCGTCGAGCAGCAGCAGCCTGGGATCGTTGACCAGCGCGCGCGCCAGCGACAGCCGCCGCCGCATGCCGCCCGACAGTTCGCCCGGCCTCGCGTCGGCCTTGTGCGACAGCGCCGCGAACTCCAGCAGTTGCGGCACGCGTGCGCGCACCTGCGCCTTGCCGAAGCCGAAGTAGCGGCCGTACACCACGAGGTTCTCGGCGCAGCTGAAATCGGGGTCGAGCGTGTCGAACTGCGTCACCACGCCGAGCTGGGCCTTGATGGCCAGCGCGTCGCGCGGCATCTGCAGCCCCAGCGCGGAGATGTCGCCGCCATCGGGCGTGGTGAGGCCCAGGCACATGCGGATGGTGGTGGTCTTGCCGGCGCCGTTCGGGCCGATCACGCCGAGGCACTCGCCGGGCGCGATCTCGAACGAGAGGTCGTCGACGACGGTGGTGTCGCCGTAGCGCTTGTGCAGGTGGCTGGCGTGGAAGAGCGGAGACTGAATGGAGGATTGTGTGGGTGGCACGCGGCCATTCTGACGCAGCCGTGCCGCGGGCGCCCCATCGCTTCAATCGATGGACAACCGCGTGTGTTCGGGGCCACTACATGGCGGGCGCGTCCGGCGAACCCTCGATAACCCGGGTCGAACCGCACGCCGGCGGCGGCACAATCGATGCCAAGAATGGCGTTTGTGCGGTGGGAGGCCCAAAGATGCTGCGTTTCTGGCTGGCGCTGCCGGTGCTGATGCTGTTCGGTGCCTGCGCGCCTTTTCATCGGCCGCTGGCGGCTGTGGACCGCCACAAGGTTCAGGAAGTCGACGTGCGCGTCGTCGTTGCGCAGGAGAGCTTCATGTTCTCCGCGCAGCCCCCCGGCGTGAGCGCGGCCACGGGCGGCGGGCTGATCGGCGCACTGATCGATTCGTCGGTGCAGCAATCGCGCCAGAAGGACATGAGCGCCGAGGTGCAGGCCATCGTCGGCCCGCTGCTCGACTACGACTACCGCGTGGAGGCGGGCAAGGCGCTCGACGCCCTGCTGGCCGAGCCGAGCTCGTTCCCGCTGAAGATCCGTTCGTCGCAGGTGCTCGCGGCCATGCCGGCGAAGGCCGAGCATGAGGCCCGCATCGCCGCCACGAAGGCGGGGCCCGCCTACATGGTGCTGCTGCTGCAGTACGCGCTGGAGCCCGGCCTGGGCGCCTTCACCACGCGAACCTCGGCCCTGCTGTGGCAGGACGGCCGCAGCGAGCCCAGCTACCGCGCCGCGGCCATCTTCCAGACGCCCATCGGCGGCACGGCGCGCGCCGCCGTGCTGCGGCGGCTCACGGCGAACGACGGGCAGGTGCTGCGCGGCGTGATGCGCGAGTCGATGGCGCAGACCCTGCATGCGGTGGCGCTGGACATTGCCGGCGCCCGCTCCGGCGGCGTGAAGACCGCGCGCTTCAACGTCAACGGCTCGTGGGTGACGCTGGCCGGCCAGGGCTTCGACGAGCAGCCGGGCCGCGTGCTGTTCCGCGACCAGGACGGCGCCATGTATTCGGTGAGGAGCGCCGCGCCATGAGGCCGTGCCCCGAACAACTCGCCGCTGCTGCAGTCGCCGCGCTCTGCGCCCTGCCCACCCTCTCGCACGCCCTCACCGAGAGCGAGCCGCTCTCCATGGTCTTCGAGCCGGCGCCCGAACCGGCCGAGCGGCCCAACGGCGTGCCGGCCGCACCGCTGCGGCTCGCGCGCGGCTGCACGCTGTACCTGCCCGCAATCGAGGACGCGCGCAGCAACAAGGCCTACGCCGGCAACCTCACGGTGATGCTGCCGACGGTGCACGCCACGCCGCGGTCCGTGCAGTCGCTGCGCAGCGGCGACGCGACGGCGTGGACGCGCGGGGCGCTGCAGTCGCTGGGCCGCTACGGACTCCAGGCGGTGCCGGGTGCGCCGCCCGCAAGCGACGGTGGTGGCGCCAGGCAGGCTGTGGCCGACGTCGCGCTGCGCCTCGCCCATGCGTGGTCGGTGAACCTGAACCTGGTTTCGCACGTCGTGCTGAAGGTGAGCTACCGCCTGCCCGGCGGCGGGACCGTCGCGCGCCAGTACCACGGCATGGGCACGCGCACCAACTGGACCAGCGCCAACGGCGAGTTCATGTCGGTGCTGAACCTCGGCCTCGAAGAGGCGGTGCGCGGCATGGCGATCGACGCCGCCGCGCTTTGCGACGGCAGGCCGCTGCCCGAGCCGGCGGGCGCACCATGAAGCGCGCGCTGAAGCTGCACCTGACGTGCTGCGCTTTGCAGGAATCGCAAATAGCGGCCTTCGTCGTGGTGTGCGAGCAAGTCGGGCTCAAGCCGATGCTGATCGACCTCGCCCATGGCGAGCAGAAGCAGCAGCCCATCGCCACCGGCTGGCTTCGCGGCACGCTCGAAGAAGCGAAGGCCGAGGCCATGGCCTTGGGGCAATGGCTGGCGCGCGCGGGCATGGCGGTGCGGCGCGTGAAGATCGAGGCGCCGGTCCAGGGCTGGGAGCGGCTCAGCCAGCCCGACCAGTATTTCGAGTGGCGCGGCAAGCTGCAGCTGCACGACGCGTCCGCGCTGCAGCACTTGTGCGAGACGCACGGCGCGCGGCTGTCGCGCAACAGCCTCATGGGCGAGACCGGCATGCGCTTCGTGACGCTGCGCAGCCGTGAGCCGCTGGCCGGGTTCAAGACGCGGATGGCAGCGCTGGCGGGCCAGCTGGAACGCGAAGGCTGGCCGCTGCTGAAGCAGGACAGCGAGCTCTGCCTGCACGACAGCCGCGAATCGCTCGACGACGGCTGGCCGGGGCGCCGCTTGACGACGCCCGGGCTCAGAGCCTGAGGCCGCTGAACTCCATCTTCATCCACTCGATGAACGCCCGCGTGCGCGCGGGCAGCAGCCGCGCGTTGGGATAGATCACGCTCACCGGCCGCGGCGGCGGCTCGAAGTCTTCGAGCACCAGCTTCAGCCGCCCCTGCGCCACGTGCGGCATCACCTGGTACGAGAAGAAGGTGCCGAAGCCCATGCCCGCCGCGCACGACTCGATGGCCGGGGCCAGGTGGTTGAATTCCAGGCGGTTGTTCGGCGTCACGCTGATCGTCTTGCCGCCGTCGCGAAACAGCCACTGCGCCGGCGCGTCGATGCGGCCGCGCACGCAGGGCGCGCCGGCCAGGTCGCGCGGATGCCGTGGCGTGCCGTGCTGCGCGAGGTATGCGGGGCTCGCGGCCACCACGCGGCGGATGGTGCCGAGGGTCTGCGCCACCAGCGACGAGTCTTCCAGCGGGCTGATGCGGATGCCCACGTCGATGCCCTCCTCGAGCAGGTTCACCGTGCGGTCGTACAGGCGCACGCTGCAGCGCACCTTTTCGTGGCGCTGCATGAAGCGCACGATGGCGGGCGCCACGTACATGTGGCCGAAGAGCACCGGCGCGGTGATGGTCAGCTGGCCCGCCGGCTCGCGCGCCTCGGCCTTCAGCGCGAGGTCGGCGGCGTCGGCCGCGAGCAGCACCTCGCGCGCGCTCGGCAGGTAGTGGCGGCCTTCCTCGGTGAGCGACAGCCGGCGCGTGGTGCGGTGGAACAGGCGCACGCCCAGGTGCGCCTCCAGCGCGGCGAGCGAGCGCACCACCGCCGGCAGCGAGCTGCCGAGCGCCTCGGCGGCGCGGGTCAGGCTGCCCTGTTCGGCAATCTGAACGAAGGTCTGCATGGCTTTGAAACGATCCATGGTGCGATTAAACCGGAAAACGCAGCAGTCAAATACCGAATTGACTATTCATTCATCTGGTGCAAGAGAGAACAATCCAGGCAACGCCCCGCAATCCTCAAACAAGGAGTTCCCCCATGACCGCCGCCCGCCCCGCCCAGCCCATCAAGCTCTACGGTTCCGCCATCTCGGGCCACGTGCATCGTGTGCGCCTGTTCCTCGCGATGCTCGGCCTGCCATTCGAGAACATCGAGATCGACATGCGCAAGCGCGAGAACCGCACGCCCGAATTCCTGGCGCGCAACCCCTTCGGCCAGGTGCCGGTGATCGAGGACGGCGAGCTCGCGCTGGCCGATTCCAACGCCATCCTCGTCTACCTCAACGAACGCTACGCGCCGGACCCCGCGCGCTGGATGCCGCGCGACCCCGTCGGTGCGGCGCGCGTGCAGCGCTGGTTCTCGGTGGCGGCCGGCCCGCTCGCCTACGGCCCGGCGGCGGCGCGGGTCATTGCACTGTTCGGCCGCGACATCGACCCGGCGGAGACCGTCGCGCGTTCGCATGCGCTGCTCTCGGTGATGGAAATGCATCTGCAGCAGCAGCCCTTCCTCGCCGGCCCCGACGCAACGCTCGCCGATATCGCGAACTACGCCTACGTGGCGCATGCACCCGAAGGCAGCGTGTCGATCGACGCTTATCCGAACGTGCGCGGCTGGCTCGAACGCGTGGAAGCCCTGCCGGGGTTCGTGCCGATGGTGCGCACGCCCGTCGGACTCGGAGCGGTCGCATGATCGCCGCGCCGTTCCATGCGGGCGAGCGCGCGATGCAGGCCCTGGCAGGCTCGCGCGAGCAGATGGAGGTGGCGGGCCCGCGCGTCATTCGCGACTACATGCCCGACCAGCATCGCGAATTCTTCGGGCTGCTGCCGTTCCTCGTGGTCGGCAGTCTCGATGCGGAACTGCAGCCGTGGGCCAGCGTGCTGGCGGCGCCCGCCGGCTTCGTGCATTCACCCGATGCCACGCACCTGCGCGTCGATGCGCTGCCGGCGGCGGGCGATCCGCTCGCCGGGCAACTGAAGCAGGGCGCCACGCTGGGCCTGCTCGGCATACAGCCGCACACGCGGCGGCGCAACCGCATGAACGGCACGGTCGAGGCGCTCGATGGGTCGGGCTTCATGCTCGCGGTGCAGCAGAGCTTCGGCAACTGCCCGCGCTACATCCAGGCGCGCGAGCCGGTGTTCGCATCGCCGCGCGGCGATGCGGCGCCGCAGGTGCAGTGGGTCGACGAGCTCGACCTGGCGGCGCATCGCCTGATCGGCAGCGCCGACACGCTGTTCATCGCCACCGCCTATCCGAACGAAGCGGCGGCGGGCGATGAGGCCGATGCAAGTTCGCACGGCGTCGACGTGTCGCACCGCGGCGGCCGCCCGGGCTTCGTGCGCATCGACAACGACCACGAAGGCGACGTGCTCACCGTGCCGGATTTCAACGGCAACCGCTTCTTCAACACGCTCGGCAACCTGGCGGCGCATCCGCGCGCGGGGCTGCTGTTCGTCGACTTCGACAGCGGCGACCTGCTGCACGTGGCGGTCACGGCAGAGATCGTGTGGGACGGTCCCGAAGTGGCCGCGTTCGAAGGGGCGGAGCGGCTGATGCGCTTTCGGGTCGCGCACGCCCTGCGTCGTCCGGCGGCGTTGCCGCTGCGCTGGGGCGATGCGCAACTGTCGCCCCACCTGGCGGGCACGGGTCAGTGGAATACGGGGATGCGCCCGTTGACCGACGGCCGATAGCTCCAGCCGCGCAGGCGCTGCGCGTCGAGGTCGGCTGCATGGCGCGGCAGCAGGGCTTCGAGGCTGGCCGCCGCCAGCGTGCAGGCCAGCGCCTGCCCCGGACACGCGTGCATGCCGTGGCCGAAGCCGAGCATGCGGCGGCGGGCGCGCACGGGCATGAAGCGATCGGGGTCGGGGTTGAGTGCCGGGTCGCGGTTGGCCGAGGCCAGCAGCACCAGCACCGCATCGCCTGCCGCCAGCGGGGTGCCGGCGATGGTGACGGCCTCGGCGGCAAAGCGCCGCGTGTTGTGCACCGACGGGTCGTAGCGCGCGGTCTCCTCGACGATGGCTTGCAGGCCGTCGCGCGTGCGGGTCGACGCACTCAGCAGCGAAGGCTCGCGCATCACCGCGATCAGGCTGTTGCCGACCAGGCCCGCCGTGGCATCGCAGGTCTGCGACAGCAGGCCTGCGAGGTTCGCGAGCAGCGAGCGCGAAACGCGCGCATCGCCCGCGCTCTCGGCGAGCACAGCCGCGAGCAGCGTGCCGTGCCGCGGCGGCGCGCTCGCTGCCAGCATTTCAAAGCGCGCCATCAGTTCGCCCGCTGCGGCGCTCGCACGCTCCAGCTGCGCGGGCGTGGACAGCGGCGACAGGCAGGCCACGAAGTCGCGCATCCACCGGTCCACCTGCGCCAGTGCATCGTCGGCAAAACCCAGCAGGTGCGCGACGGCCTGCACGGGCATCGAGAACAGCGTGTCGGACAGCGGCTGCTGCCTGGGCACGCGCTGCGCCACCCGCAAGGCGGCTGCATGCACGGCGTTGAGGTCGAGGCCGGTCAGCGCTCGTTGCAGCGCAGGCCGATGCGCCTGGTGCGCCACGCCGTCGTTCATGCGCACCAGATGTCCGAACACTTCGCCGGCCGCGCTGCCCACGATCGCGCGCGGCACCGGCTCGGCGGCCGGCCGCACGCGCAACGCGCCATGCGCGAGCAGCACCTGCTCGACGACATCCGCCCGGCTTGCGACCCAGAGGCGCAGCTTCTCGTTCCACGCGAGCGGCGGGCCGTCGCGCAGGGCTGCGTAGCAGGGATAGGGATCGGCATGCGTGGCGGCCGCGACCGGATCGGCGGGCATGTCGATATCGACGGGGCGGTTGCTTTCGTTCATGGCCGCAGTGTGCGATCGAAGCCGCCATCACACTTCGCCCACGAACGAAGTGTCGGATGCAGCGTCGTTCTACGATGCGCGCATGGACACCCTTTCCTCCTCCGCCGATTTGCAGCTGGCCCGCCTGGCCGGCGCCATCGCCGAACCGGCGCGCGCCCGCATGCTGAGCTGCCTGATGGACGGCCACGCGCGCACCGCCACCGAGCTCGCCACCGTCGCCGAGGTGGCCGCGTCGACCGCCAGCGCGCACCTCGCGCGCCTGAAGGACGAGCGGCTGGTCGAGCTGCTGGTGCAGGGCAAGCACCGCTACTTCCGCCTCGCCAGCGACGACGTCGCCGCCGCGCTCGAAAGCCTGATGGTGGTGGCGGGCACGCCGCGCACACCCGGGTTCGAGCCGAGCACGCCGAGCCGCCTGCGCAGCGCGCGCACCTGCTACGACCACATGGCGGGCACGGCGGGCGTCGCGCTGCACGACCGGCTGCACGCCCAGGGCTGGCTCAGCGGCCTGCAGAGCGGCTCGTACGAGCTCACGCCCGAAGGCGCGATCGCGCTGGAGAGCCTGGGCGTCGAGGTCGATGCGGTGCGCCGCTCGCGCCGGCGCTTTGCCTGCGCCTGCCTGGACTGGAGTGAACGCCGGCCGCACCTGGGCGGCGCATTGGGTGCCGCATGGCTGCAGCTGTCGCTGCGCCGGGGATGGGTACGGCAGGAGCTGGACGGGCGGGCGCTCACCCTCACGCCGAAGGCGCAGCGCGAGATGCCGGAGCTTTTTTCTTGAAGCGCCGGGCGATCAGGCTTTGAGCTTGAGCAGGTAGATCAGCGGGCCGGCCATTGCCGTGTCGAGTTCGAGGAAGCTCTCGAAGTCCTTGCCCGCCATCCAGTACGCGTCCCAGTTGTTGCGCTTGATGGTCTTCTGCCAGAGTTCGGCCATGGTGGCGCGGCGCACGGCTTCGAGCAGCACGGCCTTGCGCTCGGCCGTGACCTTCTTGCCGGTGAGCACGCCGCGCCAGTTGGCGAGGTCGGCGTCCACGCCCTGTTCGCGCACCGCCGGAATGCCCATGAACGAGCGCTTGGCCGATACGCCGATGGCGCGCAGCTTGCCGCTGGCCAGGCCTTCGCTGAATTCGCTGAAGCCCGAGATGCCGGCGGCCGCCTTGCCGCTTTCCAGCGCCTCGACCACTTGTGCCCCGCCGGGGTACGGCTGGTAGACCAGCGCGGCCGCGTTGCCGGCCACGCGCGCCAGCATGCCGGCGTACATGTGGTCCACGCCGCCGGCCGAGCCGCCGGCGATGACCGTCTTGGCGGCATCGGCGCGCAGCTGCGCGATCAGGTCCTTCGGCGTCTTGATGGGCGAGTCGGCCTTCACCGCCACCACCTCGTAGTCGCTGGTGAGCCGCGCCACCGGCGCGAGCTGCGCCATGGTGACGGCGGGCTTCTGCAGCGCGACCGCGCCGACCATGACCATGCCGCTCATCAGCAGGGTGTCGGGGTCGGCATCGTATTTCTCTACGTACTTCGCCAGGCCGATGGTGCCGCCCTTGCCGCCGATGTTCTCGTAGGCGATATCGCCCACCGCGCCCGACGCCACCATGGCGGCACCGAGTGCGCGGCCGGTCTGGTCCCAGCCGCCGCCTTCGTTGGCGGGAATGACGATGCGCAGCTTGGGGATCAGCTGCGGTTCGGCCGCGCCAGCCAACCGGGGCCAGAACGCTTCTGGCACCACGCCCGCGACGACGGCCGATGCCAACCATGCAGCGAGGCTGCGGCGAGAAAGGCCTGCTGGCACGGGATGCGGCATTTTGTTTCCAGTTGTCTACAAAGGTAACTGGATGATGTCCGAAAAACGAGCAACCTCCTCAAGTTTTACATCTAGGGAAAACCCTTGGAATTGAGCAGCGCCGTTGCCCCTCAGGCTTTCAGCTTGAGCAGATAGATCAGCGGACCGGCCATCGCCGTGTCGAGTTCGAGGAAGTTCTCGAAGTCCTTGCCCTCCATCCAGAAGGGGTCCCAGTTGTTCTGCTTGATGGTTTTCTGCCACAGATCGGTGGCGGTGGCGCGCCGCACCACCGTCAGCAGCGCTGCCTTGCGGTAAGGCGGTACCTTGCGGCCGGTGAGCACGCCGCGCCAGTTGGCGAGGTCGGCATCGACGCCCTGTTCGCGCACCGACGCAATGCCCTGGAACGGCCGCTTCGACGACACGCCGATGGCGCGCAGCTTGCCGCTGGCCAGGCCTTCGCTGAACTCGCTGTAGCCCGAGATGCCCGCCGCGGCCTTGCCGCTTTCCAGCGCCTCGACCACTTCGGCGCCGCCGGGGTGCGCCTGATAGACCAGCGTCTGCGAGGCGTCGGCCACGCGCGCCAGCATGCCGGCATACATGTGGTCCACGCCGCCGGCCGAGCCGCCCGCGATGACGGTGTTGGCCGCATCGGCGCGCAGCTGCGCGATCAGGTCCTTGGGTGTCTTGATGGGTGAATCGGCCTTCACCGCCACCACCTCGTAGTCGCTGGTAAGGCGGGCGATGGGCGCCACGTGGGCCATGGTGACGGCGGGCTTCTGCAGCGCCACCGCGCCGACCATGACCATGCCGCTCATCAGGATCGTGTCGGGGTCCGCATCGTATTTCTCGGCGTACTTCGCCAGGCCGATCGTGCCGCCCTTGCCGCCGACGTTCTCGTACACCACGCTGCCGACCGCGCCGGAGGCCAGCATCGCAGCGCCGAGCGCGCGGCCGGTCTGGTCCCAGCCACCGCCTTCGTTGGCGGGAATCACGATGCGCAGCTTGCTGCTCACGGGCGCGTCGGCGGCGTGCGCGGCGCGCGGCCAGAGGGCAGCATGCCCTCCGCCGACTGCTGCGGCCGAGGCCGCGATCCATGCCGAGAAGCTGCGGCGGGAGAGGGGAACGGAAGGCGACTGGGGCATCTTTTTTCCGGTTGTCTGTAGGGCCAACCAGATGATGTCCGCGAAACGCGGCGATCCCGCGCCGCGGCGGGCAGGACAAACCCTGAGGCCCGCGCTCTTCCAGGGCCCTGCTGGAGCCCTTCTTCTTACTGAAACGCCACCTCGTCGAAGCTGCGCAGCTTGCGGCTGTGCAGCCGTGTCGAGCCTTCCGCGCGCAGGATGTCGATGGCCCGCATGCCGATGCGCAGGTGCTGCTCCACGCGTTCGCGGTAGAAGTGGTTGGCCATGCCGGGCAGCTTGATCTCGCCGTGCAGCGGCTTGTCGCTCACGCACAGCAGGGTGCCGTAGGGCACGCGGAAGCGGAAGCCGTTGGCCGCGATGGTCGCGCTTTCCATGTCGAGCGCCACCGCCCGGCTCTGGCTGAAGCGGCGCTGCGGCTGGTTGCCCGGCAGCAGCTCCCAGTTGCGGTTGTCGGTGCTGGCCACGGTGCCGGTGCGCATGATCTTCTTGAGGTCGGGGCCTTCGTAGCGCGTGATGTCGGCCACGGCTTTTTCCAGCGCGAGCTGGATTTCCGACAGCGCCGGAATTGGCACCCACAGCGGCAGCTCCTCGTCGAGCACGTGGTCTTCGCGCACGTAGGCGTGCGCCAGCACGTAGTCGCCGAGCTGCTGCGTGTTGCGCAGGCCGGCGCAGTGGCCCAGCATCATCCAGGCATGCGGGCGCAGCACCGCGATGTGGTCGGTGATGGTCTTGGCATTGGCCGGGCCGACGCCGATGTTGACCATCGTGGTGCCGCTGCAGTCCTCGCGCACCAGGTGGTAGGCCGGCATCTGCGGCAGCCGCGGCGGCGCGGTGCCCTGGCTGCCGTCGAGCAGGTGGCCGTAGGTGCTGCTCGAACCGGCCGGCAGCCCGCGCCGGCGCGTGACCACGTTGCCGGGCTCGATGAAGGCGACGTACTCGCTGTTCTCGTCGGCCATTGCCTCGTGGCCCAGGCGCACGAACTCGTCGATGTAGAACTGGTAGTTGGTGAACAAGACGAAGTTCTGGAACCACTCGGGCGCGGTGCCCGTGTAGTGGCGCAGGCGGTGCAGCGAGTAGTCCACCCGCGCGGCCGTGAACAGCGACAGGGGCTGCGCCTCGCCATCGCGCGCCTCGTAGGTGCCGTTGGCGATGCCGTCGTCCATCACGCCCAGGTCGGGCAGGTCGAACACGTCGCGCATCAGGGCGCGGCGCTCGGCGCTCATGGTGCCTTCGATGTGGTCGTTCTCGGCAAAGGAGAAGTGGATCGGAATGGGCTGCGTGCTGGTGCCCACCTCGAGCTCGACCTGGTGGTTCTCCAGCAGCAGGCGGAACTGGTCGAGGTAGTAGCGCGAGAACAGGTCGGGCCGCGTCAGCGTGGTCTCGTAGCGGCCGGGGCCGGCCACGAAGCCGTAGCTCAGCCCGGCATTGGCAGGCGGCGTGTGGCGCGAGACGGTATGGGTGTGCACCCGCACGAAGGGGTAGCAGGCCCGCACCCGGCCCGGCAGCGCCTCGCCGGCAACGAAGCGCAGCATCGATTCGCGCAGGTGGGCCAGGCCGCCCTGGTAGATGGTCTTGACCTGTTCGAGTGCGGCGGCGGCGTCGGTGAAGCGGGCGGGGGCGACGAAGGTGGGCATGTAGGGCATGCCTGTCATTGTGCAATGGCTGCGGTGTTGGTCGCTGCGTTGTTCGGGGCGCGATCACGCCGACGGGGTGCCTTGCTCCGCGAATGTCCTCCGCCCTTCGGGCTCCCCCTTTATTTCGCTGCGCAAGGCACCCCGCCGTCGTGATCGTTCAGAGCACTGGTTGATCGGCCGCAAACCAGCAGCGTGCCCTCGTGCGCAGGGCATCGGGTGCTCCCCGCAGCGAAATAAAGGAGGAGGGCGAAGCCCGGGGGACATTCGCGGAGGGGAGTACCCGGTGTCCTGCGCACGTACCCCGAATGTCCCCCGCACGGCCTCTCAAGCCAACAGACAGCCCAGCACCTTGCCCAGCATGTCGTTCACATCCGCGGCCTGCACCGCGCCCGGCAGCTCGATATCGCCGTGCATCACGAACACCGGCTTGCCCCACTTGAGCCCCATCGCCATCTCGGACAGCGTGCCCATGTTGCCGCCGATGGCGACCAGGCACACGCCGCTGCGCGCGACGATGCCGTTGCGCATCTCGCCCATGCCTGTGGGAATGGCTACGCTGAGCCATTCGTTGGCGTTGCGGTCGTCGTCCTCAGGCAGGATGCCCACGGCGATGCCGCCGGCTTCCACCGCACCGCGCGAGGCTGCGGCCATCACGCCGCCGCGCCCGCCGCAGACCACCGCCATGCCCGCGCCGGCCAGCGCATGCGCCACGGCATAGGCCGCCTCGCACTCCGCCGGGCCGCCGTCGCCGGGACCGATGATGGCCACCGGCTGGCGGTGGCGCGCCGGCCCCCACTGCTTCTGCGCCAGGCGCGTCAGCGCCTCAGTGACCGGCGCCGACAGCACCGCGCTCGCGCCTTCGCGTAAAGACATCGCCCACTCCCATCACGATCACACACACCACCATCAGCACCAGCGACAAGGCCGCCGCCACCGCGAAATCGGACCCACCGTCGCCGACCTGCGCGAGCAGCATCAGCGGCAGGATGTTGAGCTGCGTGCCCACCAGCGCCAGCGCCGTGCCGTAGGTGCCCATCGCTATCGCGGCCACCATGCAGGCGTTCGACAACACCGAGGGCAGCACCTCGGGCACCAGCGTGTCCCGGAAGGCGCGCGAGCGCGAAGCACCCAGCGTGCGCGCCGCCTGCGCGGGGCGCAGGTCGAGGTTCGCGAACACCGGGTACAGCGACAGCGCCACGCGCGGAATCAGGTAGTAGGCATACGCGAAGCCCAGGCCCGACACGCTGTAGATCCAGCTGCCGATGGCCGCCGGGTCCGCGCCCAGGCCCGCGAGCAGCTGCGTCACGAAGCCCGCGCGCCCGAAGGCCAGGATGAAGCCGTAGGCAATCACCAGCCCCGAGAAGGCGAGCGGCAGCCCCAGCAAGGTCATCATCCATTGGCGCCGCGCCACAGGCTGGCGCGCCAGTTCGATCGCGATGCAGGTGCCCACCAGCGCAGAGATCGCGCCCGCCGCGAGGCCAAGGCCCAGCGTGTTGCGCAGCGCGCCGAGGAACAGCGGATTGCCGAACAGCCGCCCGAACGCGCTGCCGCCTTCGCCGAAGGCTTCGGGCAGCAGCGCCGCGAGCGGCACCGCGAAGAACAGCGCCATGAAGGCCCACGCGGGCCAGGCGCCAAAGCGTCGCATGCTGATTACTTCCCCAACGCAGCCTGGGCCCAGAGCTTGTCGACCTCGGCCTTGCGCTCCGAAGCCTTCACCACGTCGAGCGGGCGGATCTGCGGCGCGGCCGGCATCTTGGCCGCGACATCGGCCGACAGCGGCGTGCCAGGCACGGCGGGGCGCACGAAGCCCTGCGCGAACAACGACTGGCCGGCCTCGCTCATGATGAAGTTGAGCCACAGCTTGCCGGCGTTCGGGTTCGGACCGTTCTTCACGAGGCTGATGGCGTAGGGCGCGGCCACGCTGGCTTCCTTCGGGATCACGACTTCCACCGCGTCGCCCATGCCGTCGACATGCTTGGCCTTGAGGCCGTCGTTCTCGTAACTGATCCACACCGGGATCTCGCCCTTCAGGAACTTGGCATACGGCGTGGTGCCTTCCACGCGCAGCACGTTGCCGGCCGCATGCAGCTTGCCGAGGTAGTCGGTGCCGGGCTGCACGTTGTCGACGCTGCCGCCGTTGGCATATGCCGCTGCGAAGGTCAGAACCTGGCCGATGCCGGTGGAGCGCGGGTCGAGGTAGACCACCGTGCTCTTGAACTCGGGCTTGAGCAGGTCGGCCCAGCCGGTGGGCACGGTCTTCACCAGCTTCTTGTTGACCAGGAAGGCGATGTTGAGCGTGTGGATGGTGAACCAGCGGCCCTCGGCCTCGCGGAACACCGGCGGCAGCTTGTCGAAGTTGACGGGCTTGAAGGGCGCGACCACGTCCTTCTTCGCGGCCTCGACACCCGAGGCGGCGAAGTAGTAGGCAGTGTCGGCCTGCGGGCGGCGCTTGGTCTTCTCGAGCGCGACCACGGTGGCGGCCGAGCCGATGTCGTTGTAGGTCAGCTCGATCTCGGGGTAGCGCTTCTTGAAGGCGGCGAACAGCGACTTCCAGTTGGCCCACTCGGGGCCGGTGTCGAAGGAGACGCACAGGCCTTCCTTCTGCGCCTCGGCATACAGCGCCTTCTCGCCTGCATAGAGCTCGGGGCCGTCGAAGGCGAAGGCGGTGCGGGCCGCGAGCGTGGCCAGCGGCAGTGCGCCGGCGGCCTGGATCAGATGTCTGCGTTGCATGGTGGCTCCTTGGAGGAAAAGATCAGTGGTCGAGTAAACGGAGGTGTTCGGGCGCGATGGCAATGGCTTCGGCGGCCGGCGCGGGCGACTCGGCGAGGAAGGGCTTGGGCGCCCCCTGCACTTCGAAGTCGTAGCGCGTGAGCGCCCCCAGGTAGCGCTGTGCGCCGGTGCGGCCCGCGAGACGGTTCACCGCGTCGGGCGTCGGGTCGGCCCGGATGTGTTCGGGGCGCACCAGCACATGCACCGGGCAGCCGTTGGAGCGGCTGCCCGTCTCGGCGAAGAGCTCGGCAAAGCCCAGGTCCAGCCGGCCCGGCGAGGCCACCTTCGCGGGCAGGATCGTCGAGAGCCCGACGAACTCGGCCACCGCGCGGCTCGCGGGGTTCTCGTAGATGTCGCGTGGCGTGGCGATCTGCAGCAGCCGGCCGTCCTTGAGCATGGCCACGCGGTCGGCCATCACCAGCGCTTCTTCCTGGTCGTGTGTGACGAGCAGCGTGGTGGCGTTGAAGCGCTGCTGAAGGGATCGGATCTGGTCGCGCAGGTGGCCGCGCACGCTGGCGTCGAGCGCCGACAGCGGCTCGTCGAGCAGCAGTGCGCGCGGATCGATGGCCAGCGCGCGCGCCAATGCCACGCGCTGCTGCTGGCCGCCCGAGAGTCGAGCGACCGCGCGCTGCGCGTAGTCGCCGAGCCCCACGATGTCGAGCAGCTCCTGCGCACGCTTGCGGCGCTCGCCAGTACCTACCTTGCGCAGCTTGAGCCCGTAGGCCACGTTGTCGAGCACGCTCAGGTGTGGAAAGAGCGCATAGCTCTGGAACACCATGCCGATGTGGCGCTGGTGCACCGGCGTGCGCGACATGTCGTCGCCGCCGAGCGCAATGCGCCCGGTGTGGCCCGTTTCCAGGCCCGCCACGAGCTTCAGCAAGGTCGACTTGCCCGAGCCGCTCGGACCGATCACCGCGACCAGCTCGCCCGTGCGCACGTCGAGCGATACGTCGTGCAGGCCGTGCGTGCTGCCGGGGTAGTTGTAGCTGACGTTGTCGAGAAGGAGGCTCATGGTCGGTTACGCGCGTTGCTTCACCAGGGAGGAAGAAAGAAGCGCCGACGCGCTCGCCAGCACCAGAAGAATCACCGTGGCCGCGCACGCAAAGCCCGTCGCGCCGTAGAAGGCCTGCAGCAGCACGACCGGGTAGGTGCGGTTCTGGAAACTCGTGAGCAGGTTCGACACGCCGAACTCGCCCACCGATATCGCGGCCACCATCACCAGCCCGCTGATCAGGCTCTGGCGCAGGCTCGGCAGCACGATGCCGGTGAACTGCTGCCAGCCCGAGGCGCCGAGCGTGGCCGCGGCCTGCTCGAGCCGGCCCAGGTCGAGGTGCCGCAGGTCGGTCAGCAGCGTGTTGGTGAGATAGGGCAGCGTGAGGATCGCGTGCGCCGCGATCAGCAGCGGCATCGAGCCCAGCCAGGGCGCGAGGTCGGTGTTGAACACGATCATGTAGCCGAAGGCCAGCGTGATGGCCGGCACCGCCACCGGCGTGGCGCTCACGATCCGCGCTGCCAGGCTGCCGCCGCGCCGCGCGCCGTGGTACAGCGCATAGGCCAGCGGCAGCGCCAGCACGGTGTTGATGGCGCAGGCCGCCATGGCGACCACGAGGCTGCTCACGAAGGCCTTGCGGAACGAGGTGTCGAGCCAGAGGTCGAGATACCACTGCCCGGTGATGCCCGTGGGCAGCAGCGTGTTGGTCCAGTTGCCGCCCGCGCTGCCGACGAGCAGCAGGGCGATGGGCAGCAGCAGGTACAGGCCGTAGATGAGCGAGATGCCGCGAACCAAGGTTGTCTCCAGTGTCATTGGCACCCGGCATACTTTCCGGATGCGCTACTGTCTGCGCCGGCCATGCCGCCGCGATGCTACGAATTCTAGGAAGCACATACGAACTTATGGGTGAAAGTTGGATGACGATGCTTGAGCAATCGGAAAACGTTTTTCACGCAGCTTTCACACAGCGAGGCCATGCATGAAGCGCGACTGTCCCACCATCCAGGAGCTGCTGGCCTTCGACGCGGTGGCGCGCCACCAGAGCATCACGCTCGCGGCCGGCGCCCTGTGCATCACCGTGAGCGCGGTCAGCAAGCAGATCGCCGGGCTCGAAGCTTTCCTCGGCCGCGAACTGCTGCAGAAGAACGGACGCGGCGTGCAGCTGACCCCCCAGGGGCGCGTGTACTGGCAGAAGATTTCGGGTGGGCTGCGAGCGATTGAAACGGCGACCTTCGAGGCGCGCTCCGGCGATGCGGGCGCCGGGCTTCTCACGCTGGCGAGCGTGCCCACCTTCCTCACCAAGTGGCTGATTCCGCGGCTGCCCGCCTTCAGCCAGAAGAGCCGCCACGTGATGCTGAGCTTTAGCCGCCACCTGGAGCCGAGCGACGGCATTCCGGCGGGCGTGGATGCGGCCATCCGCTACGGCCCCGACGGCTGGCCCGGCGTGGTGTCCGAATACATCGCGGGGCGCGAGTTCGTGCTGATCGTGGCGCGCTCGCTGGTCGAAGGGCGGCACCGCATCGCGCAGCCCACCGACATCCTCGGCCACACGCTGCTGCATCACGAAGGCGCGCCGACTGCGTGGCGGCAATGGGCCGCGCAACATGGCGTGCCGGAGGTGCAGACCGTGGCCGGCCCGCGCTTCGCGCAGTACTCCGCGTTGATCCAGGCAGCGCTCAACGGACTGGGCATCGGCCTCGTGCCCAGGCTGCTGGTGCAGGAAGAACTCGCGGAAGGCTCGCTGCTGAGTCCTTGCGGCACGCCGGTGAGCGTGAACCAGGGGCACTATCTCTGCTATCGGCCGGACCGGCTCGACCTGCCGGCGTTCGCGGCTTTCCGCGAATGGCTGCTGCAAGAGGGCGCGGCCTCGCGCGGCGTGGAGGCCGAGGCGTGAAACGGCCATGTTGAGTAACCTCGTGGTCCGAACAGACAACGAAGGACACGATCGATGAAAGTCGCAGTCATGGGCGCCGGCGCAGTCGGCTGCTACTACGGGGCCATGCTGGCGCGCGCCGGACACGAGGTGGTGCTGATCGGACGGCCTTCGCATGTGGAGGCCGTCAACGCCATGGGGCTTCGGCTGGAGACCAAGGCCTTCGACGAATTCGTGAAGGTGGCAGCCAGCACCGAAGCCAGCGCAGTGCACGGCGCCGACCTCGTTCTGTTCTGCGTGAAGTCCACCGACAGCGAATCGGCCGCTGCGCAGATCGGGCCGCACCTGTCGCCTGGCGCGCTGGTGCTCACGCTGCAGAACGGCGTGGACAACGACACGCGCGTGCGCTCGGTGCTTTCGTCGAACGACGTGGCCGCGGCCGTCGTCTACGTGGCGACCGGCATGGCCGGGCCCGGCCACGTGAAGCACAACGGGCGCGGCGAACTGGTGATTGCGCCGTCGCGCCGCAGCGAAGAAGTGGCGCGGCATCTGGTGGCCGCTGGCGTGCCGACGCAGATCTCGGACAACGTGCGCGGCTCGCTGTGGGCCAAGCTGATCCTGAATTGCGCCTACAACGCGCTGTCGGCCATCACGCAGCTGCCGTATGGCGTGCTCGTGAAGGGCTCAGGCGTGACCGACGTGATCCGCGACGTGGTGGCCGAGTGCCTCGCCGTCGCAAAGGCCGAGGGCGTTGTGGTGCCCGGCGACACCGACGCCGCTGTGCGAGGCATCGCGCAGACCATGCCATCTCAGTACTCGTCCACCGCGCAGGACCTCGCGCGCGGCAAGCTCAGCGAGATCGACCACCTCAATGGCCTGGTCGTGCGCCGCGGCGAGGCGCGCGGCGTGCCCACGCCGGCGAACCGCGTGCTGTTCGTGATGGTGAAGCTGCTCGAAGGCAAGCAGCGCTAGCCTGGCATCGGCTCGCGCATCGTCACGAACTCTTCGGCGGCGGTCGGGTGGATGCCGATGGTGCTGTCGAACAGCGCCTTCGTCGCGCCGGCGCGCATCGCCACCGCAAAGCCCTGCACCACTTCGCCCGCGTCCGCGCCTACCATGTGCAGGCCCACCACGCGGTCGGTGGCCTTCTCGACCACCAGCTTCATGAATGTGCGCTCGCTGCGGCCCGACAGCGTGTGGCGCAGCGACTTGAATTCGCTCGAGAACACCGTGACCTCGCCGAACTTCGCGCGCGCTTCGAGTTCGGTGTAGCCGCAGGTGCCGATGTTCGGGTGCGTGAACACGGCCGTGGGAATGAACTCGTAGTCGAGCCGGCGCTTGCCCTTGCCGAAGAGTTCGTCGACCACCACCATCGCCTCGGCCAGCGCCACCGGTGTGAGTTGCACACGGGTGGAGACATCGCCCACCGCGTAGATCGACGGCACCGAGCTGCGGTAGCGGGCGTCGACCGCGATCGCGCCGTTCTCGTCGAGCTTCACGCCCGCCGCCTCGAGACCGAGCCCTTGCGTGTTGGGCACGCGGCCGGTGGCGAAGAGCACCGTGTCGGCCTCGATCTGCTGGCCGCGCGCCAGCGTGACGGCAAGCCCGTGCGGCCCGCGCGTGACCGAGGCGGCTTCGCAGTTCAGCCGCACGTCGACGCCGGCCTTGCCCATCTCGTTCGCAAGGAACTGCCGCACGTCGTCGTCGAAGCCGGTGAGCAGGTGCGCGCGGCGGTGCAGCTGCGTGACCTGGGCGCCGAGGCCGTTGAAGATCGATGCGAACTCGCAGGCGATGTAGCCGCCGCCCACCACCAGCAGGCGCTTGGGGAAGGGGTCGAGGTCGAACATCGCGTCGGAGCTCACGATGTGTTCGCGACCCGGAATGTCGGGCACGTAGGGCGTGCCGCCGGTGGCCACCAGCAGGTGGCGTGCGGTGTGGCGCTTGCCGTCGACTTCCACTGTGTGGGCGTCGGCCAGCTGCGCCCAGCCGGCGATGAGCGTGACGCCCGAGTTCTTCAGCAGCGAGGCATAGATGCCGTTGAGCCGCGTGATCTCCCTGGCACGCTGCGACTTCAGGTGCGCCCAGTCGAACTGCGGCGCGTGGGACAGCTTCCAGCCGTAGCCGGCGGCTTCCTCGAACGATTCAGCGTAGCCGGCCGCATAGCTGTAGAGCTTCTTCGGAATGCAGCCCACGTTGACGCAGGTGCCGCCGAGTTCGGCGGCCTCGGCCAGCCCGACGCGGGCGCCCGTCTGCGCCGCCATGCGCGCGGCGCGAACGCCGCCGCTGCCGCCGCCGATGACGAAGAAATCGAAGTCGAATGTGGGCATGAAAGGCTCCTTGGCCGCCGACTGTAGCGGCAGGCCGAAGGAAGCGCTTTCGGCGGGACTTGCGCGGCGGCTGGCGTTCAGCGCGAGTCCGGCGAGGTCCAGAGCCTGCGCGGATCGTCGCTGCGCTGGCCTTGCGGCTGCTGCTGCTGCGCTGGCGCGATGCCGCGCTGCTGCTGGATCGCGCGCAACTGAGCCTCCTGTGCCTGGCGCATCGCGTTCTGCTGGGCCTGAAGCTGGGCTTGCGCCTGCTGCTGCGCCTGTGCGGCGCGCAATTGCATTTCCTGTTGCTGGCGAAGCTGCTGTTGTTGTTGCTGGGCCTGCTGTTGGGCCGCGCGTTGCTGCTGCAGCTGCATCTGTTGCTGTTGTTGAAGCAGCTGTTGCTGCTGCTGGGCTTGCGCTTGCGCCGCGCGCTGCTGCATTTCCTGTTGCTGGCGCAGCGCTTGTTGCTGTTGTTGTTGTTGCTGTTGCTGTTGCTGTTGCTGTTGCTGTTGCCAGCGTTCCTGTTCGCCGCGCTGGCGCCCGTCCTGTTGGGCCCGCCAATCCTGCTGCTGGCGCCATTCCTGTTGCGGACGCCCGCCCTGCTGGCGCTGCCATTCCATCTGCTGTCGTTGCTGCAACTGTTGCTGCTGCTGCGCCTGCTGGAGCTGGATCTGCTGCTGCCGCGCCATCAGCGCCGCCGCCGGCGGGACCACTGCGGCGGGCCGGCCGAAGCCGCCGCCGAAGCCGTTGATCGAGACGCCCGGCGTGGGAGCCACCGGCACGCGCGCGAAGCGGTCGTCCGGCAGCCGCACGAGGTCACGACGGCCGAAGGGGCCGCGGCCGAAGCGGTCGGCGGGCAGCACGGTCACGGCGCCCGGCATCTGCTGGTTGGCATAGAAGTCGTTGCGCGGCCCGGCCTGACGGTTGTAGATGGCCATGCGGTTCACCTGGTCCACATAGCGCTGGCTCGCGTGGTAGCCGGGGCGCCATTGCTCGCCCGGGGCCAGCGGGAACCAGCCCACGCCGCTGCGGCCGTTGCCGATCTGGACGCCCGCGTTCGCACCGCCGCCCACGAAGCCGACCAGCGCCGGCGAATACACCGGCCGGCCGCTCGTCCGCCCCGGCACCCAGCCCCAGCGCGAACCCACGCGCGCCCAGCGGCCGTAATGGAAGGGCGCGAAACCCCAAGGCGCGGCATCGACCCAGGTCAGGCCCCACGGTGCGACGTTGACCCACTGGCCGTCGCGGTACGGCGCCCAGTCGGCATCGACGTTGCGCGGGAACCAGACGTCGCCGTACGTGGCGTCGTTCTGCCAGTCGCCGTAGTTGTCGAGCTGCAGGTAGCCGACCACCTCGCGCGACACGTAGCGCGCCGAGATCGACTGGTCCTCGATGCGGTTGCGCTCGGCCACCCAGGCGTCGAAGCCGCCAGCCTGCGACGGCGCACCGCCCACGACCGCGAGGTCGCGGCCCGACACGGTGAGCTGCTGGCGCGCGCCCAGCGACTGCGATTGGCCGTTCTCGCCGTAGAGCGTGGCGCGGCCCGAGGCCACGGCCACCCAGGTGGTGCCGGCAGCCGGATCGGAGGCGATGCGGTATTCACCCGGCGCGTCGATCACCACCGCGAGGTTGCCGGTGTGGACCTCGAAGCGCTGGCCTGCCAGTTCGTCGCGCACGCGCAGCTGCAGGTTGCCCTGGTTCGAGGTGATGCGTGCCGTGTCGTCGTCGAGCTCGGAGAACTCCACGTGCGTCTGCCCGTCGAGCCGCAGGGCTGCCGAGCCGATGTACACCTCGGCGCGGGCGTTGCGGTCGGTCCAGAGGCGGTCGCCGCTGGTAATGGGGCGGTTGGGCTGCGCGTCGTACCAGCTGTCGTCGCCGGCCGGCGCGAAGCTGATGGTGCCCTGGTGGAAGTTGAGACGGGCCACGCGGCCCGGCGGGTCCTCCTGGGCGCTGGCTGCGAGACCGACGCACAGCATGGCCAGGCCGAGCAGCCAGCGGCGCAGCGCGGCGGAATGCATGGAAATGGCGGATGGGTTCATGGCGTGTTCTCCCCAGTCGTTGGGACGATGCGAAAGCGCTGAATTTGTAACGCGCGAGAATCCGCTGCCGCTGTCATCGCCAACCCGCTGCTTGGTGAAGCGCGCGTGCATTCGGAAACCGGCTGTAAGGAAGAAATCTCCATGAAAAACCAGGATCGCGCACGCCCCACGGGCGCCATGCGCTCCGAAACTGATAGCTTGATCGCGCTGTGCGCAGCGCTCGCCATGGTTCTGGCGGCCGTGCCCGCCGCGGCCCAGCTGGCACGCAAGCCCTCGTACTACCAGCAGCAGAACCAGCCGCTGCCCGAAGGCCCGGCCGCGCAGCTCGCGCCACGCCCTGCGGTGCCGTCGTCATTGCCCGCGCTGCGCAGCCAGGGCGACTTCGACCAGCTGGCGCGCGTCTACGACGCCGGCACGCCGATGCAGCTTGCGCACGTGCTGTTCGCCGTCGATCGGCAGGCGAAGCCGGCGCGCATGTACTACATCGACACGCCTCGCTACCAGCTGCACGTGCGCTTCCTGCGCGACACCCGGCTCACGCCGAACACGATCAAGCGCGAGATCGACCGCAACTACCTCGTGCCCGACCGCCGCTTCCTGTTCGGCACGCTGAGCTGGCAACAGAACATCGGCACCTTCACCTACGAGTTCTGGGAGGGCGACCGGCTCACTGCGCCGCTGCTGCGGCAGGCCGACGCGCAGGTCAAGGCGAGCTTCTTCTCGCCCGTGAAGTTCAAGACCAACTCCACGCTGCACGAACGCGTGGCGAAGGAAGCCGGCATCGACTTCGTGAGCCAGGAGGCGCTGATCCGCGAGCAGCCTTTTCTGCCGATGAACCTCGGCACCGCCACCGGACGCGTGCGCATCGTGGAAGATGAATCCGGCATCAACGCACTTTTGCCCGACGACATCGCCGTGCTGCGGCAGGTGCCGATCAGCCTGCCGCCGGTGGCGGGCGTGCTGACCGAGCGGCCGTCGACCGCGCTGTCGCACGTCAACCTGCTGGCCAAGGGCTGGGGCATTCCAAACGCCTATGTGCGCGATGCCGCCACGGTGCTGAAGGCGCACGCGGGCCAGTGGGTGGCGCTGAAGGTGGCGGCCTCGGGCTACCAGGTGCGCCGCCTCGCGCCCGAAGAGATCGCCGCCCTGCCGCCGCGCGCCGTGCGCACCGCCGCCACCGGCGCGACGCCCGGCAGCGCGCGCGCCATCAGGCCCGACCTGCGCGAAACCCGTCTGCTGCCGCTGGCCTCGCTGCGCGCGCGCAACAACGCCCAGTGCGGCACCAAGGCCGCGAACCTCGGCGCCATGCTGGCCGCGCACATTCCGGGCACTTCGGTGCCCGACGGCTTCTGCATTCCGTTCGCGCACTACGACCGCTTCATGCGCGCCAACGGCCTGGCCGAACGCATCGCGCGCATGCAGCAGCAGCCGGGCTTCGCGAGCGATCCGAAGGCCCGGCAGAAGGCGCTGGCGCAGCTGCGCGACGAGATCGTGCAATGGCCCGTCGATGCCGCCACCGCCGCCGCATGGCGCGCCGCGTGGCAGTCGCAACTGGGCGGTGGCGGCGTGTTCGTGCGCAGCTCGTCCAACTCCGAAGACCTGCCCGGCTTCAGCGGCGCGGGGCTCTACACCACCGTGCCCAACGTGAAGACCGGCGACGCGCTCGAAGTGGCCGTGAAAAAGGTCTGGGCCTCGGTCTTCAACCCCGAGGCCTGGGAGGCTCGCAGCGCCGCGGGCTTCGGCGCCGAATCGGTGCTGATGGGGGTGTTCGTGCAGACCGCCATCGACTCGACCAACGCCGGCGTGATGATCACGCGCGACCCGTTCGACGCGGGGCATCCGCACGTCACCTACATCTCGGCCAAGCGCGGCATCGGCATCCGCGTGGTCGAGGGGCAGCGGGTGGCGGAGCAGGTGATGTATTCGAGCTGGTCGAAGGCGATCCAGGTGCTGAGCCGTTCGGCCGAAGAAACGTCGCTGCAGCTCGACAAGGAAGGCGGCGTGAAGGAAGTGCCGGTGGAGGTGGGCCGCAACGTGCTGACCGACGAGCTGGTGGTGCGCCTCGCCAACGTGGGCGCAGCGGTGAAGCGCACCTTCAATGCGGTGGACCAGGACATCGAGTGGGCGACGGTGGGCGACCGCATCGTGCTGCTGCAGGCGCGGCCGTACGTGGAGCGGCGGCGCTGAGCCTTCACTCCGGGGCGGCCGCGCTTCGATGGACCGGAAGGGTGTTCAGCGGAATGCGCAGGTAGGCCACCCCGTTGTCGTCGGGCGGCGGAAATCGCCCGGCGCGCACGTTGACCTGTATCGACGGCAGGATCAGCGTCGGCACGTCGAGCGTGGCGTCGCGCGCGGTGCGCATGCGCACGAATTCTTCTTCGCCGATGCCGTCGCGCACGTGGATGTTGTGGGCGCGCTGTTCCGCGACGCTGCTCTGCCAGCGGGGCTCGCGCGTGGCGGGCGGATAGTCGTGGCAGACGTACACGGTCGTCTCGGGCGGCAGGGCGAGCAGCCGGTGCATCGAGCGGTAGAGCTGGCGCGCATCGCCGCCTGGAAAATCGGCGCGCGCGCTGCCCAGGTCGGGCATGAAAAGCGTGTCGCCGACGAAGACCGCGCCGTCCACGAGGTATGCCATGTCGGCCGGCGTGTGGCCGGGCACCAGGAGCGCGACCGCCTCGGCGTCGCCGATGCGGAAGGACTCGCCGTCCTTGAAGAGATGGTCGAACTGGCTGCCGTCGGGCAGGAAGTCGCGCTCCAGGTTGTAGAGCGTGCGGAAGGTGGCCTGCACCGTGCGGATGTGTTCGCCGATGGCGATGCGGCCGCCGGCCTGCGACTGCACATGGCGCGCGCCCGAGAGGTGGTCGGCATGCGCGTGGGTCTCCAGGATCCAGTCGACCTGTAGCGCCTGCGCGCGCACATAGGCCAGCAGGCGATCGGCGGAGGCGGTGCTGGTGTGGCCGGACTTGAAGTCGTACTCCAGCACCGGATCGATGATCGCGGCGCGCTTCGTGGCGTGATCCCAGATCACGTAGGACACCGTGCCCGTCACGGGATCGAAGAATGCCTGGGTGGTGGTGTGGCGGGGCGCGGCGGTCGTCGTCATGGGCACTCCTTCAGTCAAGCTGTTGATATTATATGAATTGATATAATATTGGTGAACTAACCGACATTGCCCTCCATGAAGGCTTCCACCCTCGTCATCGATCCCGAAGTGCTGCGCGGCGGTGCCCGCCAGGCGGTCGCGGTGCTCAAGCTGCTGGCCAACGAAGACCGGCTGCTGCTGCTGTGCCAGCTCTCGCAGGGCGAGATGTGCGTGAGCGACCTCGAAAGCGCGCTGGGCATCCGCCAGCCCACCTTGTCGCAGCAACTCTCGGTGCTGCGCGCGGAAGGCGTGGTCAGCACCCGCCGCGAGGGAAAGAACATCTACTACAGCGTCGCCGATGCCGCGCTGCTCGACATTCTCGCGGTGCTCTACCGTCTCTACTGCCCGAAGGAAGATTGAAGATGCCCGCCATCGACTGGCCCCATTTCACGCCATGGACCGCGTTGGCCGGCGGCGTTCTCATCGGCATCGCCGCGGCGATGTTCGTGCTGCTCAACGGGCGCATCGCGGGCATCAGCGGCGTGCTGGGCGGCTTGCTGCGCCCCGCGAAGGGCGACGTGGCCTGGCGCGCGGCCTTCGTGCTCGGGCTGGTCGGTGCACCCGCCGCCTATGGGCTGTTCGCCGTGCTGCCCGCGGCACGGATCGACGCCGGCTACGGCGCGCTCGCACTGGCCGGCCTGCTGGTGGGCGTGGGCACGCGTTACGGTGCGGGTTGCACCAGCGGCCACGGCGTGTGCGGCGTGGCGCGGCTGTCGCCGCGCTCGCTGGCCGCCACCGGGGTTTTCATGGCAGCCGGATTCGCCACGGTGTTCGTGGCGCGCCATCTGTTCAACCTGTGATGAAGGAGCGATTCGCCCTCATGCCGACCGTCATCGCCTCCCTGCTCGCCGGCCTGGTCTTCGGGCTCGGCCTCATCGTCTCCGGCATGGCCAATCCGGCCAAGGTGCTCGGTTTTCTCGACCTTGCCGGCGCCTGGGACCCCTCGCTCGCATTCGTGATGGGCGGGGCGGTGGCCGTGAGCGCCGTCGCCTTCCTGTTCGCGCGCCGGCGCAAGCTGTCGCTGCTCGGCGCGCCGGTCATGCTGTCCACCGCGCGCCGGATCGACCGTCGCCTCGTCGGCGGCAGCCTGCTGTTCGGCGTCGGCTGGGGCATCGCGGGCTTCTGCCCGGGGCCTGCGCTGGTCTCGCTCGGCACGGGCGAGTTCAAGGCCGTGGTCTTCGTGGGCGCCATGCTGCTGGGCATGGGCCTGTTCGAGCTGATTGAACTGATGAGAATTCCAGTGATTGAAAACCGCGTCGCAGAAAAGGAAGCAAGGAAATGACCGAATCCGTGGAAAACAAGGGCTATGCCGGCGACGTGACGCCCGAGCAGGCGGCGCAGTGGATGGCCAGCGGCGAGGCCGTGCTGGTCGACGTGCGCACCGACGCCGAGCGCGAATGGGTCGGCTACGTACCCGGCGCCGTGCCGCTGGCCTGGAAGCAGTGGCCGGGCATGGCGATGAACCCCGCGTTCGACGACGGCATCCGTGCAGCCGCCGAAGGCAAGAAGAAGCTGGTGCTGCTGTGCCGCAGCGGCGTGCGCTCCATCGCGGCTGCCAAGCGCGCGACCGAACTGGGCGCGGAGGCTTACAACATCCTCGAAGGCTTCGAGGGGAATCCGAACGACCAGGGGCACCGTGGGCTCATCGGCGGCTGGCGCAAGCGCGGGTTGCCCTGGAAGCAGAACTGAGTCGTTCGGGGGGCGATCACGCCGACGGGGTACCTTGCTCCGCGAATGTCCTCCGGCCTTCGGCCTCCCCCTTTATTTCGCTGCGCAAGGCACCCCATCGGCGTGATCGATGGGCACAGCGGTCGAACCGCCGGCACAAGCAGAGCGTTCATGTGCGAATGGCACCGGGTGCTCCCCGCAGCGAAATAAAGGAGGAGGGCGAAGCCCGGGGGACATTCGCGGAGGGGAGTACCCGGTGTCATTCGCACGCCCCCCGAAAGAAGCAAAAAGGCCCGCCGATTCCTCGGCAGGCCTCGAGACTGCCCGCTTCGAGCGCCAGTTCAGAGCGGCGGAATGCGCAGCTTCTGCCCCGGATAGATCTTGTCCGGGCTGCTCAGCATCGGCTTGTTCGCCTCGAAGATCGCGTTGTACTTGTTCGCATCGCCGTAATACTTCTTCGAGATGGCCGAGAGCGTGTCGCCCTTCACCACGTCGTGGTACTGCGCGGGCGGCGCGGCCGGTGCGACGAGGTTGTTCTCGACGCTCGTCACGTTCGCCACGTTGCCTGCTGCCAGCGAGGCTTTTTCGCTGGCCTCCTGCGAGGGCGCCTGGCCCGCGAGGGTGACCACGCCGCTGCTCGCCGTATAGGTCACCTGGAGCCCGGTGAGGCCGAGGTTCTGTGTCTCGATGTAGGTCTTGATGGCCGCGGCGGCGGCCTGGTTGGCGTCCGGCGTGGCGGCCTGCGCCGACGAACCGCCGAACAGCTTTTCACCCGCCTCCTTGATGAAACTGAGCAAACCCATGGTGTTCTCCTTGTGCCGTGGTTGGTGGATGGGCCTGCCAATTTACCGGCGCGACGGGGCAGCGCCGCGTAGGCCCATGCCGCGTGTCGACGGGGTGCCAGCAGGAATAACGACAAAGTCGCAATAATCCCGCGCATGCCATCCCCCTTCCTCGCCATCGACATCGGCAACACCCGCCTCAAATGGGCGCTCTACGATTCGGCCCGCCCCGGTGCCGAGCTGCAGGCGCACGGCGCCGAATTCCTCGACCACATCGAACGGCTGGCCGACGGCCCCTGGGCCGACCTGCCGGCGCCCGGTTCCATGCTGGGCTGCGTGGTGGCCGGGGACGCGGTGCGCCGGCGCGCCGAGGAACAGATCGTCGAGCGTTTCGACTGCGCGCCGCGCTGGGTGATGTCCAGCGCGGGCGAGGCCGGCATCGTGAACGGCTACGACCATCCCACCCGCCTGGGCGCCGACCGCTTCGTGGCGATGATCGGTGCGCGCCACCGCATGCTGGCCGCAAGGCCGGGGCAGCCGCCGCGGCCCATGGTGGTGGTGATGATCGGCACCGCCGTGACCGTCGAGGCGATCGACGCGGACGGCAGGTTCCTCGGCGGCCTGATCCTGCCGGGCCACGGCATCATGCTGCGCGCGCTGGAGTCGGGCACGGCCGGGCTGCACGTGCCGACCGGCGAGGTGCGCGAATTCCCTACCAACACCAGCGATGCGCTGACCAGCGGCGGCACCTACGCCATCGCCGGCGCGGTCGAGCGCATGGTGCAGCACGTGCGCTCGCACTGCGGCGCCGATCCGGCCTGCTACATGACGGGCGGCGCAGGCTGGAAGATGGCGCCCGTCATGAACGGCCACTTCGAGCTGGTCGAGAGCCTGATCATGGACGGGCTGCTCGTGATTGCCCGGGAGCGGGCGGCGGCCTAGAAAAAAAGAGAAGCGGCTCAGGGGCGCATCAGCGCCTCGGCCACAGCATGGAACGCCGGCAGCGTGAGCGGGTCGTTGCCCGCATTGCCCGCCACCGGATGCGCCGCGTAGCGCACGATCACCACCTCGGCCTTCGGGTCCACGTAGATGCTCTGGCCGTGGATGCCGCGCGCCATGTAGGCACCGTGCGGGTTGTGCGACACCCACCACATGTCGCGGTACGACCAGCCCTTGAGCAGCGGATAGCCGGCCTTCACGAACTTCGCCGGGTCGCCGCCGCGCTGGATGTCTTCCACCACCGCCTTCGGAATGGCCTGCTGCCCGTTGGAGGCGCGCCCGCCGTTGCGCATGGTCTCGCCGAAGCGCGCGAGGTCGCGCAGCACGGTGTTGAGGCCGCCGCCGCCCGACTCGGTGCCGATGCGGTCGACCATGAAGTAGGCGTCCTGCTCGGCGCCGATGCGGCGCCAGATCTTCTCGCTCAGCAGGTCGGCCAGCGACTGGTTGCTGGCGCGGCGAAGAATCCAGGCCAGCACCTCGGCGTTGACGGTCTTGTAGGCGAAGGCGTCGCCATGCTCGCCTTCCTTCTTCAGCGTGACGAGGAATTCGTAGAACGACTTGGGTCCGGTGTAGTTCTGGCCCTGCGTGAGCATGCCGCCGGCACGGGCGTAGTCCCAGATCTCGGCCTTCGGGTCGGCGTAGTTCTCGGAGTAGTGCACGCCGACGGTCATGTCCATCACCTGGCGCACGGTGGCGTCGCTGTACGCCGTGTCCTTCAGTTCGGGGATGTACTTGGTGACGGGCGCGGCGGGGTCGAGCTTGCCTTCGTCCGCGAGGATGGCGGCCAGCGTGCCCACGAAGGACTTGGTGACCGACATCGCGATGTGCGGGCGCTCGGGCGTGAGCGCGCCGAAGTACTTCTCATAGACCACCTTGCCGCGGTGCATCACGAGGATGCCGTCGGTGTAGGTGCCGGAGATCATCTGCGCGAAGTTCAGCGTCTGGTCGCTGCCTGCACTTCCAAGAGGCTTGAACGTCACGGCTTCGATCTGGACGGGCGACGTGGCCGCCGGCAGCGGGCTCGCCGCGCCACTGCCGCGCCACACGTTGGCCGTGGGCACGGTCTCGCGCACGTGCGAGAAGCTCCAGCGCGTGCGCGGAAACGCGCCACCGGCCGGGTTGTCGAAGGTGATGAGCTTGTCGGGCGCGGGCGGGAAGCCCTTCATCCAGCCCAGCGCGTCGACCGAGGTGGCCGCGGGGTCGGGCAGCGCGGCGGGCGCGGGTGTCTGGGCGGAGGTGGTGTTCACTGCGAGCAGGGTGACGGCGGCGGCGAGCGCCGTGCGAATGAAAAGGGACATGGTGAGGTCGGTGAAGGTGATCAACGGCCGCTGAAGCGCGCCGGCCGGCGTTCGACGAAAGAGCGCACGCCCTCGGCGGCGTCCTCGCTGTTCGACAGGCGCTTCTGCGTCTCGATGAACTCCGACACCGCGGCCAGCGGCCCGTGCTCGATGGCCTTCAGCACGTTGAGCCGCGTGGCCACCACCGCCAGCGGCGCCTGGGCGGCGATGCGCTGCGCAATGGCCAGCGCCGCGTCGAGCTCCTGGCCGGCCGGCACCACCTTCTGCACGAAGTTGAGGCGATAGGCCTCGGCGCTGTCGAACTCGTCGGCCGTGAGCAGGTGCAGCATCGCGTTGCCCAGGCCGGCGCGTTCGGCCATGCGCAGCGTGGCGCCCCCCGTGGCCATGATGCCGCGCTGCACCTCCATCTGCGAAAAGCGGCAGTCGTCGGCCGCCACCACGATGTCGGCGCCCAGCATCAGCTCGATGCCGACGGTGAAGCAGATGCCCTTCACGGCAGCCACCATCGGCTTGGTGCGGCGGCGGTAGCCTTCGAGCCCGAAGTCGTGCGGCTCGACCAGGCCCTGCGGGACCGCCTTCTCGCCACGCTTCATGTACTCGGCCACCGCCGGCAGGTCGAGGCCCGCCGTGAAGTGGTCGCCGAAGGCATGCAGCACGCCCACGCGCAGGTTCGGGTCGTCGTCGAGCCGGGTGTAGGCCTCGGCCAGCTGCCTGAACATCGGCGGCGTCCAGCCGTTGCGCTTGGCGGGGCGGTTGATGCCGATCAGCAGCACGTGGCCGAGCACTTCGGTGTCGATGCAGCCTTCGGCTGGCGGGGTGGTGGGGGTCGCAGTCATCGGTCTTGTCTCCGTGTTGTTGTTATGGCTCTGCGGCTCAGTAGGTGTACACGCCGCGGCCCGTCTTGCGGCCCAGCTGGCCGGCCGCGACCATTTCCTTCAGCAGCGGGCAGGGGCGGTACTTGGAGTCGCCGAACTGCTCCAGGTACACCTCCATCACGGCCAGGCACACGTCCAGGCCGATCATGTCGGCCAGCGCCAGCGGCCCGATGGGCTGGTTGCAGCCCAGCTTCATGCCGGCGTCGATGTCTTCCGCCGTGGCGATGCCCTCGGCCAGCACGAAGAAGGCCTCGTTGATCATCGGCACCAGGATGCGGTTGACCACGAAGCCCGGCGCGTTCTTCACGGTGATGGGCGACTTGCCCAGGCGCTCGGCCAGCGCCTTCACCGCGTCGTGCGTGGCGTCGCTCGTGAGGTAACCGCGGATCAGCTCCACCAGCGCCATCATCGGCACCGGGTTGAAGAAGTGCATGCCGATGAAGCGGTCGGGGCGCGAGGTGGCGGCCGCGAGCTGGGTGATCGAGATCGACGAGGTATTCGACGCAATGATCACCTCGGGTGCCAGCATGTCGTCGACCTGCTTGAGGATCTTGAGCTTGAGCGCGTGGTTCTCGGTGGCCGCCTCGATGACCAGCTGGGCGCTCTTCAGGTCGTCGTAGTTGGTCGAGCCCTTGATGAGCGCCAGCGCGGCGGTCTTTTGCTCGGCGGTGAGCTTCTCTTTCTTGATCAGGCGGTCGAGGCTGCCCGACACCGTGGCCAGGCCCTTGTCGACGGCCGCCTGGGCGATGTCGACCATCACCACGTTCACTCCGGCCACCGCGCAGGCCTGCGCGATGCCGTTGCCCATCGTTCCGGCGCCGATGATGCCGACAGTCTGAATAGCCATGAGAAAACTCCTTGAGAGAAAACAAAAAGAAGGGTGCGCGAGGCTGGCGCCGCGGCGAAAACTTCGATTGTGAAGCAGCCCCAGGGCCGCGCCGTTGCCGCGTGCGACACGGGTGGCCCGCCGGTGGCTTACAGTGCGGCGGTTGCATTTTTCGCTCTTCCCCCGCTCTTTCGACCTCCGACCATGACCACCCTCGGCACCCCCCTTTCCCCCTCGGCAACCCGCGTGATGCTTCTCGGCTCCGGCGAACTCGGCAAGGAGGTGCTGATCGCCCTGCAGCGCCTCGGCGTCGAGACTATTGCGGTCGACCGCTACGAGAACGCGCCCGGCCAGCAGGTGGCGCACCACGCGCGCACCATCACCATGAGCGACCCCGAGCAACTCAAGGCGCTGATCGAGGCCGAGAAGCCCACGCTGGTGGTGCCCGAGATCGAGGCCATCGCCACGCCGATGCTCCAGCAGCTCGAAGATGCGGGTGTGGTGCGCGTGATTCCCACCGCGCGCGCCGCCCGCCTGACCATGGACCGCGAAGGCATCCGCCGCTTGGCCGCCGAGACGCTGGGTGTGCCCACCAGCCCCTACAAGTTCTGCGACTCGCTGGCCGAACTGCAGGCGGCCATCGACGGCGGCATCGGCTACCCCTGCATCGTCAAGCCCGTGATGAGCAGCTCCGGCAAGGGCCAGAGCAAGATCGACGGCCCGGCCGACGTGCAGAAGGCCTGGGACTACGCCATGGCCGGCGGCCGCGTGAGCCACGGCCGCGTGATCGTCGAGGGCTTCATCGACTTCGACTACGAGATCACACTGCTGACCGTGCGCGCCAAGGACGCGTCCGGCGCGGTGCAGACCCAGTTCTGCGACCCCATCGGCCATGTGCAGGTGAGCGGCGACTACGTCGAAAGCTGGCAGCCGCACCCCATGGCGCCCGCCGCGCTGCAGAAGGCGCAGCAGATCGCGCAGGCCGTCACGGCCGACCTCGGCGGCCAGGGCCTGTTCGGCGTCGAGCTGTTCGTGAAGGGCGACGAAGTCTGGTTCAGCGAAGTCAGCCCCCGCCCGCACGACACTGGCATGGTCACCATGGCCACGCAGTGGCAGAACGAGTTCGAGCTGCATGCGCGCGCCATCCTCGGCCTGCCGGTCGACACCTCGCTCAAGAGCCCGGGCGCAAGCGCCGTGATCTACGGCGGCGTCGACGCCACCGGCATCGCCTTCGACGGTGTGGCCGAGGCCTTGCAGGTGCCGGGCAGCGACATCCGCCTGTTCGGCAAGCCCGAGAGCTTCACCAAGCGCCGCATGGGCGTGGCGCTGGTGCACGCGGCCGACACCGACACGGCCCGCAAGCTGGCCAAGGAAGCCGCTTCCCGCGTAAAGCCGCGCAAGGCGTAGCCAGTTTCCGCAAGCCGCGCCGCAAGGGCGCGGGCATGGTGCGGGGGCTTGCCAGGCCGGTCGAGGGGCGGGTGCGTGCGGATACCGCGCGAGCCCGATGCCTTCCACACTGGACGCTCGCAACGATCCACCGGAGACACCATGCTGCATCCCCAGGCGCGCGCCCTGCTCGACTTCATCGAGGCGCGCGGCATTCCGCCGACGCACACCCTGTCGCCCGCCGACGCGCGGACCTTCTATCGCGAGCGCCGCACCACCACGCAGCCGCTGCCGCCCGAAGTGGCCGAGGTGCGCGACCTCGCCGCCGACGGCCCGCACGGCACCATCCCGGTGCGCCTCTACCGGCCGATGGGCTCTGGCGCGGGGCCGCTGCCGGTGCTGGTGTACTACCACGGCGGCGGTTGGGTCATCGGCGACCTCGACACGCACGACGTGCTGTGCCGCGAGCTGGCCAACGGCGCCGGCTGCGCCGTGGTCGCGGTCGACTACCGCATGGGCCCGGAGCACCGCTTTCCCGCGGCGGTGGACGACGTGCTCGCCGCCACCCGCTGGGTGCGCCGCGAGGCCGCCGCGCTGGGGCTCGATGCGAGCCGCCTCGCAGTGGGCGGCGACAGCGCTGGCGGCAACCTCGCGGCCGTGGTGTCGATCGCGGCGCGCAATGCGGGCGACCTGCCCATCGTCTACCAGCTGCTGATCTACCCGGCAACCGACATGCGGCGCAGCCACGCATCGCACCAGAGCAACGGGCAGGGCTACCTGCTGACGGCGGACACCATCCGCTACTTCCACGACCACTACATCACCGACCCGAAGCACGACCTCGACTGGCGCGCCTCGCCGCTGCTGCACCCCGAACTCTCGAAGCTGCCGCCCGCGCTGGTGCTCACCGCCGGCTACGACCCGCTGCGCGACGAGGGACTGGCCTATGCAGAGGCACTGACCGCCGCGGGCAACCGCGCGATGTACGTCTGCTTCGAGCGCCAGATCCACGGCTTCGTGCCAATGGGCAAGGTGCTCGACGAGGCCAACACGGCAGTCGCGCTGTGTGCCGCCGAACTGCGCCGCGCCTTCGCGCAGGCCTAGGGAAAGTCCCCGCGCAAATGGACATCGCGCAAACGGCTCGCGCCGCTACGATCCAGCGAACAAGACGCCATCCACCGGTTGGCAGTCCACCGATGCAGGAGACAAACACCATGCAGCGAACGAGGACGACGCCGTCCGCAAGCGGTGCCGCACGGCAGGGCGAACGCCTCATGTGGCTCACGCCGCAGCGCGTGTTCTACGCCGGGCTGCTCGGTGCGGCCGCCGAGCGCACGATGGGCGGGCACGGCGTGTACCTGTCGCCCGCGGGCGTGCCGCCGATCCGCATCCGCATCGGCGGCGGCGCCTGGCAGGCGGGCGAGCTGATCGTGGTGCCGCCGCAGGTGCCGCACCATGTCGAGAGCGAGCATCCGCTGATCTTCAACCTGTTGATCGAATCGGAATCGGTCGACCCCGCGCGCTTGCCGGCGTTCATGCAGCACTGCGGCCCGGTCGATGCGCCCGCCTTCGCGCAGCGTGTGCGCGAGGTCCACGCGCACCTGCTCGCGGCCTCGGGCCGCGGCTCGGAATTCGACGGCTTCGATTTCGATGCGCTGTTCTTCGGCGAGGCGCTTGCGCCGCGACCGATCGACGCGCGCATCCGCAAGGTCATCGACACCCTCGTCGCCGACCCCGCGGCGCCCGCCTCGGCCGAGGACTGCGCGGCCTCGGTGCACCTGTCGTTCTCGCGCTTCCTGCATCTGTTCAAGCAGGAGACCGGCATGGCGTTTCGCGCCTTCCGGGCCTGGAAGCGCGCGCGCAGCCTGCTGCGCTACGTGCGCCAGACCGGCACGCTGACCGACATCGCGCTGGACACCGGCTACCCCGACTCGACGCACTTCAGCCATTCGATCCGCCAGGTCTACGGCCTCAAGCCCAGCGACATCGTGGCCGGATCGCGCCGCCTCGCGCTGCACGACGCGGCGGGCAGCTTCAGGCAGTAGGCGCGACGAGGCCCCATGCAGATCCTCCAACTCCTGCTGTCGGGCATTGCGCAAGGTTGCATCTACGGCCTGATCGCGCTGGGCTTCGTGCTGATCTACAAGGCCACCGAAACCGTGAGCTTCGCGCAGGGCGACCTGATGATGCTCGGGGCCTTCGGTGCGTTCGCGGGCATGTCGCTGTTCGGCCTGCCGTTCTGGCTCGCGGCCATCCTTGCCGTGGTGGCGATGGCGGCTTTCGGCGTGCTGCTCGAACTGGTGGTGATCCGGCCGATCCTCGGGCAACCGCAGTTCTCCATCGTGATGCTCACGATCGGCATCGCCTACGTGGCGCGCGGGCTCATCACCATGGTGCCGGGCATCGGCACCGACACCCACACGCTTCCCGTGCCCTACAAGGACCAGATCTGGAAACTGGGCGAGCTGGTGGTCAACCTCGAGCAGCTCGCGATCATCGTCGCCACAGCCATCCTTTGCGCCCTGCTGTTCGCGATGTTCCGCTACAGCAAGCTCGGCATCGCGATGCAGGCCTCGTCGCAGAACCAGCTGGCGGCCTACTACATGGGCATTCCGGTGAAGCGGCTCAATGGGCTGGTGTGGGGCCTGGCGGCGGCGGTCGCGGCCATCGCGGGCATGCTGCTCGCGCCCATCACCTTCGTGCACGCGAACATGGGCTTCATCGGGCTCAAGGCCTTTCCGGCGGCGGTGGTGGGCGGTTTCGGCAGCCTGCCGGGTGCCATCGTCGGCGGGCTGGTCATCGGCATCGTCGAGTCGTTCGCGGGCTTCTATCTGCCCGATGGATTCAAGGACACGGCGCCGTACATCGTGGTACTGCTGATGCTCATGATCAAGCCGAACGGTCTGTTCGGCGAGAAGCTGCGCAAGAAAGTTTGATTGTTCATGCGCTTCATTTTCAAGACCAGCTACGACCAGGACATCCGCCTCGCGCGGCATGGTGGGCATGTGTTCTGGTACAGCCTGCTGGTGGCGTTCCTGGTCGTCGCACCATGGGTGATCGACGAATACTGGCTCGCGCAGCTGACCTTCGTGCTGATCTACGGGATCGTCGGCCTGGGGCTGATGCTGTTGGCCGGGTTCACGGGGCAGTTCTCGATCGGGCACGCGGCGTTTCTTGGCGCGGGCGCTTACACGCAGGGCGTGCTGACGAACGCCGGTGTGCCGTTTCCGATTGCGCTGATTGCGGCCGCTGCGCTGTCGGCGGCCGTGGGCGTGGTGGTCGCGCTGCCGGCCTTGCGCGTGAAGGGCATCTACCTCGGCATCGCGACGCTGTCGTTCGGCTTCATCGTCGAGGAGGTGTTCGCGCGCTGGGAGAGCGTGACGGGCGGCAATGCCGGCCTGCATGTGAAGGCGCCGGAAATCTTCGGCTGGTCGCTGGGCTCGGGCGATGGTTTCTACTTTCTGTGCCTGGTGGTTGCGGTGATTTCCACCTTGGGCATCCTGAACCTGCTGCGTTCGCCGACGGGGCGCGCCTTTGTCGCGATCCGCGACTCGGAGATTTCGGCGCAGAGCATGGGCATTCATCTTGCGCGCTACAAGACGATGTCGTTCGCGATCTCGGCCGCGCTCGCGGGGCTGGGCGGGGCCTTGTATGCGCACAAGCTCAGCTTCATCTCGCCGGACCAGTTCAGCATCCTGCAGTCGATCGACCTGCTGCTGATGGTGGTGATCGGCGGGCTCGGCTCGGTGCACGGCGCGTTCCTTGGTGCGATCTTCCTGATCGCGATGCCGCAGCTGATTTCGATCGGAAAGGACTGGCTGCCCGAGGCCATCGGGCAGGCGCCGGGGTTGCAGGGGCTGGTGTACGGGCTGGTGCTGATCGCGTTCGTGCTGTTCGAGCCGCTGGGCTTGTACGGGCGCTGGCTCAAGGTGCGCACATGGCTGCAACTCTTCCCGTTCTATCGCAGGGGGCTGTTCAAGCGGCAGAAGTCGTTCACCAAGTCGGATCGGCTGAGATGAGCAACGACATTCTTCTTTCCGCGAAGGAGTTGAGCGTGCGCTTCGGCGGCGTGCTGGCGGTCAACAAGGTGAGCTTCGAAGTGCGGCGTGGCGAGGTGTTCACGCTGATCGGGCCGAACGGGGCGGGCAAGACGACGGTGTTCAACCTGATCAGCCGCATCTACACGCCGACCATGGGGGAGATCACGTGGCATGGCGAGGAGGGCGGCGCCATCGCGCTGACGCAGCAGGCCCCGCATGCGATTGCCGCGCTGGGCATTGCGCGCACCTTCCAGAACATCGAACTGTTCGAGCACGCGACGGTGCTTCACAACCTGCTGATCGGCCGCCACACGCACCGGCAGACGGGTTTCTGGAGCGAGGTGTTCTTCACGCCCGCCACGCGGCTCGCGGAGATCGAGGCGCGCGAGAAGGCGGAGCAGGTGATCGAGCTGCTGGACCTGCAGCACCATCGCGACTCGATGGTGGCGGGGTTGCCCTATGGCGTTCGCAAGGTCGTCGAGCTGGCGCGCGCGCTGTGCACGGAGCCGAAGCTGCTGCTGCTCGATGAGCCTTCTTCGGGGCTCAATGTGGAAGAGACGGCGGACATGGCGTTCTGGATCCAGGACATCCAGCATGAGCTGGGCGTGTCCGTGCTGATGGTCGAGCACGACATGTCGCTTGTTTCCAAGGTGTCCGACCGGGTGCTGGCGATGAACATGGGCGAGGTGCTGGCTACCGGCTCACCTCGCGAGGTGCAAGCCGATGCGCGGGTTGTCGAGGCCTATCTTGGGACCGTGGACGACGTGAGCAGCTTGAGGAGGAGCGCGGCATGAGCGACGCAGTCCTTCAGCTTCTCAACGTAGAGAGCGCCTACGGTCCGATCAAGGCGATCCGCGGCGTCAGCCTGAAAGTCAGGCAGGGCGAGATCGTGACCGTGCTCGGTTCGAATGGCGCAGGCAAGACGACCATCCTCAAGACCATCTCCGGAATCATCGACCCCCGCAAGGGCAGCATCGAATTCCAGGGCAGGAACATCACTGCCAAGGACCCGGCCCACATCGTCCAGCAGGGCCTGAGCCACGTGCCCGAAGGCCGCGAGGTGTTCCCGCTGCTGTCGGTGAAGGACAACCTGCTGATGGGCGCCTACACCCGCAAGGACCGCGACGGCGTGGCGCGGGACATGGAGACGGTCTACACCTACTTCCCGATCCTGCGCGAGCGGGCCACGCAGGACGCTGGGCTGCTGTCGGGCGGCCAGCAGCAGATGCTCGCCATCTCGCGCGCCATCATGGCCGCGCCGCATCTGATTCTTCTGGACGAACCGAGCCTCGGGCTGAGCCCGAAGCTGACGAAAGAGATCTTCGAGATCGTCGTGCGCATCAACCGCGAGCGCGGCACCACCATCCTGCTGGTGGAGCAGAACGCCAACATGGCGCTCAACGCCGCCGACCACGGCTACGTGCTCGAGAACGGCCGCATCGTGATGGAAGACACCTGCGAACGCCTGCGCGAGAAGGAAGACATCAAGGAGTTCTACCTCGGCGTGAAGGACGACGGCGTACGCGGCGAGCGGCGCTGGAAAAAGAAGAAGACCTGGAGATAGCCGCCATGCAAGGACTCTGGGACCTCGGCACCTTCGCACCCCGGCTCGACGTCGTCGTGCCCGGCGACACCATCCCCGCGATGTTCTGGAACGCCGTGAAGCAGCGCGGCGACAACATCTGGATGCGGCAGAAGGAACTGGGCATCTGGCGCAGCTGGAGCTGGCACCAGACCGCCGACGCGGTGCGCGAGATCGCGGCCGGCCTCCAGTCCATCGGCTTTGCGCCGGGCGAGTGCGCGTCGATCCTGTCCAACACCGTCATCGAATGGGTGCTCGCCGATCTCGCGGTGCTGAGCTGCGGCGGTGTCTCCAATGGCATCTACCCGACCGACGCGGCCTCGCAGGTGCACTACCTTTGCGAAGACTCGGGCACCACCGTGCTCTTCGTGGAAGACGACGAGCAGCTCGACAAGGCGCTCGAGGTGCGCGCCGGCCTGCCGGGCCTGCGCTGCGTGGTCGTGTTCGACATGGAAGGCCTGCGCGACCTCGACGATGCGGCGGTGATGAGCCTCGACGCGCTGCGTGCGCTCGGGCGCCAGCACCTGGCCGCCGATCCGCAGGCGGTCGAGCGCACGGTTGCCGCCTGCCGCCCCGAAGACCTCGCCATCCTCGTCTACACCTCGGGCACCACCGGCAAGCCCAAGGGCGCCATGCACAGCCATGCCGGGCTCGTGTACACCGCGCGCGGCTACAACACGCTCGTCGCGCAGGACCAGACCGACGAGCGCATGTGCTTCCTGCCGCTGTGCCACATCGCCGAGCGCATGGGCGGCGAGTACTTCGCGATGTACACCGGCGCCATCCTCAACTTCGTCGAGAACCCCGAGACCGTGCCGGAGAACGTGCGCGAGATCGCACCCACGGTGTTCACGGCCGTGCCACGCGTGTGGGAGAAGTTCTATTCGGGCGTGATGATCGCGCTGAAGGAGGCGAGCCCGCTGCAGCAGGCTGCCTACAGGTGGAGCATCGGCGTGGGCGAGGAGATCGCCAACCGCGTGCTGGCGGGCGAACCGGTGAGCTCGTCGCTGAAGTTCAGATTCAGGCTCGCGCGCGTGCTCGCGCTGGACAACGCGCGCAAGCTCATCGGCATCCACCGCGCGCGCTTCCTGGTGACGGGCGCGGCGCCCATCTCGCCCGAGCTGGTCAAGTGGTATCTCGCGCTGGGCGTGCCGATGCTGGAGGTGTGGGGCATGACGGAGTCGTGCGGCGCCTCGACCGCGGTGCCGGCCACGCGCATCAAGCCGGGCTCCATTGGCCCGGCCACCGGCTACAACGAGGTGCGCCTCGACCCCGCCACCGGCGAGATCCTAGTGCGCGGCCCCAATGTCTTCATGGGTTACCTCAACCTGCCCGAGAAGACGGCCGAGACCATCGACGCCGACGGCTGGCTGCACACCGGCGACGTGGGCACGATGGACGAGGACGGGTATTTCCGCATCACCGACCGGATGAAAGACATCATCATCACGGCGGGTGGGAAGAACGTGACGCCCAGCGAGCTGGAGAACGAGCTCAAGTTCAGCCCCTACATCACCGATGCCGTGGTCATCGGCGACAAGCGGCCCTACCTCACGGTGATCGTCATGATCGATCAGGAGAACGTCGAGAAGTTTGCGCAGGACCACGACGTGCCGTTCAGCAACTACGAGAGCCTGACGCGCGCGAAGGAAGTGCAGGATTTGATCCAGGGCGAGATCGATCGCGTCAACGCCAGGTTCGCGCGCGTCGAGCAGATCAAGAAGTTCTTTCTGCTCGAAACGCAGCTCAGCGCCGAGGACGAGGAGCTCACGCCCACGATGAAGCTGAAGCGCAAGCTGGTGCAGACCAAGTACGCCGGCCGCATCGACGCCATGTACCGCTGACCTCTTTTTTGCCAACCCGAGGAGACAACGCTATGACGAAGCTCAAGACACTGACGACGCTGGCCGTGCTGGGCCTGATCGCGACGCTTGCGTCCGCGCAGCAGCAGGGCGTGAGCAAGGACGAGATCCGCATCGGCACGATCCAGGACCTGTCGGGTCCGCTCGCGGGCTTCGGCAAGCAGGCGCGCAACGGCATGCAGCTGCGCGTGGACGAACTCAACGAGCAGGGCAGCCTCAACGGGCGCAAGCTCAAGCTGTTCGTGGAAGACTCGGGCTACGACCCGAAGAAGGCCGTGCTGGCGGCGCAGAAGCTGGTGAACCAGGAAAAGATCTTCATCATGGCCGGCCACATCGGCACGGCGCAGAACATGGCGGCGATGCCGGTGCAGTTCGAGAAGAACATCGTCAACTTCATGCCGATCACCGCAGCGCGCGAAATGTACGAGCCGCTCAATCGGCTGAAGTATTCGTTCGCAGCCACCTACTACGACCAGATCCGCCTGGCCCTGCCCAAGATGATCAAGGAGAAGGGCGCCAAGAAGGTCTGCACCATCTACCAGGACGACGAGTTCGGCCTCGAGGTGCTGCGCGGCGCCGAGGCGGGCCTGAAGACCGCCGGCATGGAGCTGGCCGAGAAGACCTCGTTCAAGCGCGGCGCCACCGACTTCAGCTCGCAGGTCGCCAAGATGAAGGCCGCCAACTGCGACCTCGTGGTGCTCGGCACCATCATCCGCGAGACCATCGGCACCGTGGGCGAGTCGCGCAAGACGGGTTTCAACCCGACCTTCCTGGGCTCGAGCGCGGCCTACACCGACCTGATCCACAAGTTGGGCGGCAAGGCGATGGACGGCATCTACGCCACCATGACGGTGCAGAACCCGTACACCGACGAGCAGTCGCAGCCGCTGCGCTTCTGGGCCAACAAGTACAAGACCAAGTTCAACGAAGACCCGACCGTGTTCTCGGTGTACGGTTACGTGATCATCGATTCGTTCATCAAGGCGGCGACCAAGGCCGGGCCGAACCTCACGACCGACAGCTTCATCAAGGCGATGGACAGCATGACCTTCGAGCCCGACATGTTCGGCAGCCCGAAGAGCAGCTACACCGCCACCAAGCGCCTGGGCAACGACCTGTCGCGCCTGTCGCAGATCAAGGATGGCAAGTGGGTGGTCGTTTCCGACTATGTGACACCGTAATCCGTGTCGCTTCGCAATCCCCCTCGCCGGGGGCAACACCGGCGGCCCGGCAAAGCCGGTTCCGCGGTGTTCCGCGATGAAGGTGCGCGGCCTGGTGCAGGTTTATATTTGCGGCGAATTTCTCTGGTGAAGAGACCGCAATGCCACAGTACTGGTTGATGAAATCCGAGCCCGACGAGGTCTCGATCGACGACGCGCTCGCCGCGCCCGGCGCCACCGTGCCCTGGACCGGCGTGCGCAACTATCAGGCACGCAACTTCATGCGCGATGGCATGAAGGTCGGCGACGGCGTGCTGTTCTATCACTCGAGCTGCCCGGAGCCCGGCATCGCCGGCATTGCGCGCGTGGCCTCGGGCATCAAGCCCGACCCGACGCAGTTCGATCCGAAGTCGCCTTACTACGATGCGGCCTCGAAGAAGGACGATCCGCGCTGGCTGCTGGTGGACGTGCAGGCGCTGCGCAAGACGCGGTTGCTGGCGCTGACCGAGCTGCGCGCGAATCCGGAACTGGCCGACCTGGTGGTGCTGCGCAAGGGCAACCGGCTGTCGATCACGCCGGTCGAACCCGCGCACTGGAGAGTCATCGAGAAGATGCTGGGCTGAATGAATCAGCCCACGCGCTGCAGGATCGGAAACAGCTTCCCCAGCCCATCGGCCATCACCTCGACCGCTAGCGCCGCGAGGATCAACCCCATGAGCCGCGTCATGATGTTGATGCCCGTCTTGCCGAGCACGCGCGCAATGGGTTGCGCGAGCGAGAAGGCCACCGCGGTGGCCAGCGCCACCACCACGCCGTAGCCAACCAGCACCGCCAACTCCCACAGGTGCTGCGTCTTGTCCGCGTAGATGACCACGGTGGAAATGGTGGCCGGCCCGGTGAGCAGCGGGATGGTGAGCGGCACCACCGCGATGGACGCGCCCATGGAGGCCTTCACTTCGGTGGCGCGCAGCTCCTCGACGTTGGTCTTGCTCTCGGCCGGCTTGGCATTCAGCATCGAAAGCGAGCTCATGAGCAGCAGCAGGCCGCCGCCGACCTGGAAGCTCGCGATCGAGATGCCGAAGAAGGACAGCAGTTGCAGCCCGAGCAGCGCGCTCACCGCGATCACCACGAACGCGCTGAACGCCGACATGCGCACCGTGTGGCGGCGCTGCGCATCGCTGTAGCCCTGCGTGTAGTGGATGAAGAACGGCACGATGGCCAGCGGGTTGACGATGGCCACCAGCGTGACCAGCGGCTTGATCAGGTCCATCGAGGTGCTCATGGTCAGCGGCCTCCGGCGACGTCGAGCAGGGCCATGGTGGTGTAGCTGGCCTCGGCGGACAGCAGCCACAGGATGGCGCCCGCGACTTCCTCCGCGCTGCCGGTGCGCTGCATGGGCACGGTGGGCGCGAGATCGAAGGCGCGGTCCGGCATGCCGCCCGAGGCGTGGATTTCGGTATCGATCAGTCCGGGGCGCACTGCGTTCACGCGAATGCCTTCGGCCGCCACTTCCTTGGCCAGCCCGATGGTGAAGGTGTCGATGGCGCCCTTGCTCGCGGCGTAGTCGACGTACTGGTCGGGCGAGCCCAGCCGCGCGGCGGCGCTGGAGATGTTGATGATGGCGCCACCCGCGCCGCCGTAGCGCGTGCTCATGCGCCGCACGGCCTCGCGCGCGCAGATGAAGCTGCCGATCACGTTGATGCGGAACATGCGCTCCAGCCGGGCCACGCTCATCTCGTCGACGCGCGCCTGCACGTCGACCACGCCGGCGTTGTTGACCAGCGCCGTCAACCGGCCGAACCTGGCGTCGACCTTCTGGAACATGGCGAGCACCTGCGCCTCGTCGCCCACGTCGGCCTGCACGGCCATGGCGGTGCCGCCGCCCGCGCGGATGGTGCGCACCACCTCGTCGGCGGCCAGCGAGTTGCTGGCGTAGTTGACGGCCACCGCGTAGCCGCGCTGCGCGGCGAGCACGGCGGTGGCGGCGCCGATGCCGCGTCCGCCGCCCGTGATCAAGAGCACTTGGTCCAAAACCTACCTCCTGCAGAGAAACTGCGTGTCAGTTAAAACCGTTGGCTTGGATTACATCATCGGGGGCACGCGCATGAGCACCAACAGGACCATCGACTACTACTTTGCGCCACAGAGCCCATGGACCTATCTGGGGCATTCCCGCTTCGCGGCGATTGCCGCGGCCGCCGGTGCCGAGGTGCGCGTGCGGCCCATCGACATGGGCAGCGTGTTCCCTGTGTCGGGCGGGCTGCCGCTGGGAAAACGCGCACCGCAGCGCCAGGCGTACCGGCTGGTCGACCTGGCGCGCTTCTCGCGCCACCTCGGCCTGCCGCTGAACACCAGGCCGAAGTTCTTTCCCGTGGCCAGCGACGATGCGGCCCGGCTCATCATCGCGGTCGACATGCACGACGGCACCGAGGCCGCCATGCGCATGTGCGCGGCGGTGTTCGCGGCCGTGTGGGTGCAGGAGCGCAACATCGGCGACCCGAAGGTGCTCGATTCGCTGGTCATCGAATGCGGGCTGTCGCCCAAGCGCGCCGAGCAGTCGCAGAGCCAGGCGGTGCAGGAGCGCTACGAGGCCTACACGCAGGAGGCCATCGACATCCAGGTGTTCGGCGCGCCGAGCTACGTGATCGACGGCGAAATCTTCTGGGGCCAGGACCGCCTCGACTTCGTCGAGCGGGCGCTGCGCCCTTGACCCCCGGCGTTCATTCATTCATTCATCTATTTGCCATCAAGGAGCAAGACAACATGGGTCAATTCATCGATCTCAAGGCCAAGGACGGCTTCACCTTTCCCGCCTATGTGGCCGAGCCGGCGGGCAAGCCGCGCGGCGCGGTGGTCGTTGTGCAGGAAATCTTCGGCGTGAACTCGCACATCCGCGCGGTGGCCGACGGCTACGCGGCGGAGGGTTACCTCGCCGTGGCGCCGTCGACCTTCCACCGCGTCAAGCCGGGCGTGGAGCTGGGCTATTCGGAAGACGACATGAAGAACGGCTTCGGACTGAAGACGGCGGTCGAGGCGCTGCCGGCGCCGGGCGTGCTGCAGGACATCGAGGCGTCCATCGCCTACGCGTCGAAGGCCGGCAAGGTCGGCATCGTCGGCTACTGCTGGGGCGGCCTGCTGGTGTGGCGCGCAGCGGCGCTGCTGCCGGGCCTGGCTGCAGCCGCGCCCTACTATGGCGGCGGCATGACCACGCCCGAGGAAACGGCGCGCCAGCCCAAGGTGCCGGTGCTCGCGCATTTCGGCAACCAGGACCACTGGATTCCGCTGGACACCATCGAGTCGTTCAAGAAGGCGCATCCGGAGGTGGAAGTGCACGTGTACCCGGTCGGCCACGGCTTCAACTGCGACCAGCGCGGCTCCTACGACGCCGACGCGGCAAAGCTGGCGCGGGAACGCACGCTGGCGTTCTTTGCGAAGCACGTCGGCTGAAGCAGCGCCTCGGCGCTCTTATTTGCTTCTTCGCGCCGATTCCGGACCCACGCGCGTCTGCAGGAAGTCGAGCAGCGCGCGCAGCGCGGCGCTGTTGTGGCGCCGCTGCAGGTAGGCCGCCGACAGCCACATGTCCTTGCGCGCGTAGTCCTGCAGCACGGGCACGAGTTCGCCCTGGTCGAGGTGGGACTGCACGAGGATCGACGGCAGGTAGATCACACCGAAGCCGTGCATGGCCACGCGGATCAGCGGTGCGGCCTCGGTGCAGTCCATGCGGCTTTTCACCTGCACGTCGAGCGGCGTGCCGTTGTCGTCGAAGCGCCATACCGGCTGCTGGCCCAGCAGCGAGAACGTGAGGGCGTCGTGGCCCGACAGGTCGCGCGGATGCTCGGGCTTGCCGTGCTTCTTCCAGTAGATCGGCGAGGCGCAGACCACCATGTTCATCAGGCGCAGCTTGCGCACGATGAGGTTGGCGTCTTCCACCGGGCCGCTGCGCAGTTCGACGTCGATGCCTTCCTCGGCGAGGTCGACGGTGCGGTTGGTCAGCTGCAGGCTGATCGTCACGTCGGGGTAGTAGCGCATGAAGTCGGCCAGCAGGTTCGGAAACTCGCCGTTGCCCATGCCGTGCGGGGCCGAGATGCGCAGCCGGCCGCCGGGCTGGCTGGCGCGGTCCTGCAGTTCCGACTGGGTGAGCTCGACCATCTCGAGCATCGGGATGCTGCGCTCCAGCAGCAGCTGGCCGGCGTCGGTGAGGCTCACGGAACGCGTGGAGCGGTTGAGAAGACGCACGCCGAAGCGGGTTTCCAGCTCGGCCACGTACTTGCTGACGGTGGCCTTCGACATGTCGAGCCTCTTGGCTGCCTGGGAAAAACTGCCTTGCGAGGCGACTTCCCGAAAGGTTCTGATCAGGTCGAGACTGTCCATGTGAATGAGCCCATTGTTTCCGTTTTGGGAACGTGATGGTTCGATTCTCCGGGGTTTTTCTTAGCCGACTCCCGCGACACTGTGGTGCACGCCGACGTTGCCAGCCACGGCTGGATCGTTCCGGAACCGGCCGTCTTCTTCTACTGGCATGCCTTGATGTTCGTATTGTTTCAATAGAGGAAACACGGTGTCTCTGATCCGAGTGTTCTGGCAAGGCAGTTCGCCCGGAAACTCGCCGCACAGGCAAGCGAACCAGCAAGCCTGGTGGACGAACCATCCGACGAACACACTAGGAGAACTGAACATGAAGACCTCGCAAATCCTCGCCGCTGCCGCTCTGACCCTGCTTGCCGCTGTTGGCGCTGTTGGCGCTCAAGCCGAAACCTACCAAGGCGTGAACGCCGCCGTCTCGACCAAGAGCCGCGACGACGTCAACGCCGAAGCCGCACGCACCGCGTCGGCTCCGAACCAGAACGTCGTGCGCGGTTCGCGCGGTGCGGAAACCGTCGCCGTGTCGAAGGACCGTGCGATCGTCGAAGCCGAAGCCGTTCGCACCGCCTACGCTCCCGACCAGAACGTGAGCTCGGGTTCGCGCGTCAACAGCAAGGTGATCTCGACGATGGCCAACCCGGCTGACGCACTCCAGGCGCAGCAAGGTTCGGGCGCTATCGCCAAGTAATCGAAGCGGCCCCTCGGGGTTGCCCAAATGCAAAAGGGCCACGCGAAAGCGTGGCCCTTTTGCATTTGCCGCTGATATATGGGGGAGTCAGCGCGTGCGGGCGAGGTAGCGCTTGCGCCAGAAGATCAGCACCAGCAGCACGGCGATGACCAACATCGACGTCATCGCGATCCAGAAACCGTCGGCCTTGTGCACCAGCGGGATGAACTCGAAGTTCATGCCGAAGATGCCTGCGATGAGGTTGAGCGGCAGGAACACGGCGGTGAGCACCGTCAGCACCCGCATGATGTCGTTGGCGCGGTGGCCCTGGACGCTGAAGTGCATCTGCACGGCGGTCTCGGCGTTCTGCTCCAGCCGGTGCACGTGGTGCACCACGCGCTCGATGTGCTCGAGCACGTCGCGGCTGCGGATCATGATGAGTTCGCGCTCGCGCCGCTCGGTCTCGCCCTTGGGCACGGGCAGGGTCTCGAGCGAGTCGATCCAGTCCTGCATGGCGGCGCGCTGGTCCTCGCAGATCTCGTCCAGGTGGTGCAGCGACTGGCGCGCTTCCATCAGCGCCCCCCAGTTGGTGAAGCGGCTGCGCGGGTCGATCAGCTCGGTCTGCCAGTGGTCGAGCTGCTTGGTGAGTTCGCGCCGCAGGTCGAGGTAGCCGTCGACGATCTGGTTGATCACGCGCAGCATCAGGTCCGAAGGGCTGGCCGGCACGCGGGCCGAGGTGGCGCGCACGTCGAGTGCCGGCGCGCCGCGGTCGTCGGGCGAGCCGGCCGCCAGCAGCCGCGCGGCGAAGGCGTCGCGCACCGCGCCGTCTTCCGGGTGCACCGACAGCAGCACGCGGTCGAACGCCGCGAAGCCGACCGGACGGGTGTCGACGCGGCGCAGCACGGGCGGGCCGCTGCGGGGCAGGCGCGGCGCCGCGCCTCCCGCCGGGGCCTCCTGGCCCTGCCCGTTTCCATTGGCAAGGCGCCGGAACACCAGCACGTCGTATTGGGACGTGTAGTCGTAGTGCGAAGGCAGCTGATCGTTGAGCAGGTCGGCCACGTGCAGGTCGACCAGCTGCGTGAGGCACAGGGTCTGCAGGATCTGCTGCACCTCGGCCAGCGAGGCCCGGAATTCCTCGCGCGTGAGCGAGATCCACAGGTAGCCGCCTGCGCCGCACGCGCCCGGCACGGTCAACGGCGTCAGTGCGGAGTGCTCGCTGACCTGCGAGCGATTGATTTCGAAGATGCGCATGCCAGTGCGCGCTACTTCTGGAGCAGGCGCGCGGCGTCGAGCGCGAAGTACGTCAGCACGCCGTCGGCGCCGGCGCGCTTGAAGGCCAGCAGGCTTTCGAGCACCACGGCGTCGTGGTCGAGCCAGCCGTTCTGGGCGGCCGCCTTGAGCATCGCGTACTCGCCGCTCACCTGGTAGGCGAAGGTCGGCACGTGGAACTGGTCCTTCACGCGGCGCACGATGTCGAGGTAGGGCATGCCGGGCTTCACCATCACCATGTCGGCGCCCTCGGCGATGTCGATGGCCACTTCGCGCAGGGCCTCGTCGCTGTTGCCGGGGTCCATCTGGTAGACCTTCTTGTTGCTCTTGCCGAGCGTGGCGGCCGAGCCCACGGCGTCGCGGAAGGGGCCGTAGAAGGCGCTGGCGTACTTGGCGCTGTAGGCCATGATGCGCGTGTGCACGTCGCCGCGGGCCTCGAGCGCGGTGCGGATGGCGCCTATTCGGCCGTCCATCATGTCGCTGGGCGCCACAATGTCGACGCCGGCTTGCGATTGTGTGAGCGCCTGCTTCACCAGCACTTCAACGGTCGCATCGTTGAGGATGTAGCCGGTGTCGTCGAGCAGGCCGTCCTGGCCGTGGCTGGTGTAGGGGTCGAGCGCGACATCGGTCATCACGCCCAGTTCGGGGAAGCGCGCCTTGAGGGCGGCCACCACGCGGGGAATCAGCCCGTCGGGGTTGAAGGCCTCGTCGCCGCTGGGTGTCTTGAGGCTGGCGTCGATCACCGGGAACAGCGCCATCACCGGGATGCCGGCGGCAACGCACTGCTCGGCCACGGGCAGGAGCAGGTCGAGACTCAGGCGATCTACGCCAGGCATCGAAGGCACGGCATCGCGGCGCTTTTCGCCTTCCTGCACGAACACCGGGTAGATCAGGTCGTTGGCCGTCAGCGCGTGCTCCCGCACGAGGTTGCGGGTGAAGGCATCGCGGCGCAGGCGCCGTGGCCGCCCGGCGGGGAACATGGCCAAGGGGGAAGATGATGACGTCATATATCCAAAATTGTGCCTGAAGCGACATTTCGCGGTGCCTCCCTCGAAGAAGGCGGTTGTCTGACAACTACGGAATATCGTAGAACCAAGGTTCTAAGTTTTTTGCCTCAAATGTCAAAGAAAGTGCCTCAGTCGCTTGAAACCTTGTTTCGTCTTTGTTAAATTCTGAAGCGGGCGGCTTGCCGCTCCCCGCTTTTCCTCCCTGAGCGGGTGCCTTGATGTGTGACAGCAAAAGGGCTTCCCAGCCCGACGTGAAGACGTCGGGCTTTTTTTTGCCCGCCGTGCGGAGGCAGTGCCGCAAAACCCGGGGCCGGCGAGAGGGCGCCACTAAACTGCCGCCATGCTCTGGGTCAAATCTCTTCACATCGTCTTCATTGCAAGCTGGTTCGCGGGGTTGTTCTACCTGCCCCGGATCTTCGTCAATCTGGCGATGGTGCCGCCCGAGTCGGTGGCCGAGCGCGAACGGCTGCTGCTGATGGCGCGCAAGCTGATGCGGTTCACGACTTTCCTGGCAGTTCCGGCGCTCGGCTTCGGCCTGTGGCTCTGGCTGGGCTACGGCATCGGGCGCGGCCCGGGCAACGGGTGGATGCATGCCAAGCTGGCGCTGGTGCTGGTGGCCATCGGCTATCACCATGGTTGCGGCGTGCTGCTGCGCCGCTTCGTGGCGGGCGAGAACCGGCGCAACGACCGCTGGTTCCGCTGGTTCAACGAGCTGCCGGTGCTGCTGCTGCTGGGCATCGTGATCCTGGTGGTCGTCAAGCCGTTCTGAAACCCGGTGCACATGGTGGAGAGGCCGCACAAGTCAACCGCGCTCCCCCTGGCGCTCGCCTATGCGGCGCTGATCGTCTACGCCAGCCTTTATCCGTTCGCCGACTGGCGCGACCAGGGGATCGCGCCCTGGGCCTACCTGTCGGCGCCCTGGCCGAAGTACTGGACGGGTTTCGACTTCGCCGTCAACGTGGTGGGCTACATGCCCTTCGGATTCCTCTGCGCCCTGGCGGCGCTGCGCACGGGCCGGACTGCCGCCGTCTGGCATGCCGTGCTGCGAGCCGCAGTAGCGGGCGCGGCGATCGCCTTCGCCATGGAGACGCTGCAGAGCTACCTGCCTGCGCGCATTCCTTCCAATGTGGACCTGGGGCTCAACACGGCGGGCGCCGTCCTCGGCGCGGTGCTGGCGGCGGGGCTGGAGCGGCTGGGCGCGGTTGCGCACTGGAGCCGCGCGCGTTCGCAGTGGTTCGTCGAGGAGTCGCGCGGCGCGCTGGTGCTGCTCGCGCTGTGGCCTTTCGCGCTGCTGTTTCCGGCCGCCGTCACCTTCGGGCTCGGGCAGGTGTTCGAGCGGCTCGAAGTGGCGATTTCCGAATGGCTGCTCGACACGCCCTTCATCGACTGGCTTCCGCTGCGGCAGTTCGAGCTCGAACCGCTGGTGCCCGCGGTGGAACTGCTGTGCGTGATGCTCGGCGCGCTGGTGCCGTGCCTGCTGGGCTACCTGGTGGCGCGCTCCGTGGCCCAGCGCGCGGTCCTGCTGCCGCTGACGCTGCTGACCGGCATCGCGGCCTCGGCGCTGTCGGCGGCATTGAGCTACGGGCCCGAGCACGCATGGGCATGGCTGGACCTGCCGGTGCAGGTCGGCATGGCCGCGGCCTTGTTCGCCGGCGTGTTGCTGCTTTTCGCGCCGCGCCGCCTCTGCGCGGCACTGCTGCTGGTGGGGCTCGTGCTGCAGCTGAGCCTGCTGAACCAGGCGCCCGAGAGCGCGTACTTCGCCCAGACCCTGGCCACCTGGGAGCAGGGGCGCTTCATCCGCTTCCACGGGTTGGCGCAGTGGCTCGGCTGGACCTGGCCATTCGCCGTGCTGGCGTACGTGGTGGCCGCCTTGTCGCGGCGGAGCCGGCCCGCCGCCGCGACGGCCTGAGCGTCCGGGCAGCGGCGCCGGGAGGCGGTCACTAAAATCTGCCGATGCCCAGCTCCTCTCCCGCCAAGCCGTCCGGCTATTACGGTCGCCACATCTTCTTCTGCCTCAACGAGCGCAAGAACGGCGAAGACTCCTGCGCCATGCACAACGCACAGGAGGGCTTCGACCGCTGCAAGGCGAAGGTCAAGGAGCAGGGGCTCGCAGGGCCTGGCAAGGTGCGCGTCAACAAGGCCGGCTGCCTCGACCGCTGCGCGGGCGGGCCGGTGGCCGTGGTGTACCCCGAAGCCGTCTGGTACACCTTCGTCGACAGCGAGGACATCGACGAGATCGTCGAGTCGCACCTGAAGAACGGCCAGGTCGTCGAGCGGCTCGTGCTGCCTTCCGATGTCGGACGCTGAACTTTTCCACCGGCCCTCCGCTCGTACCCTGCGCCAATGAACTCCCAGACCGAAAAGATCAGCCTCCAGGGCGCCGCCGGCGCGATCGAGGTTCAACGCGACCAGCCTGCCGGTGCTGCGCGCGGCATTGCCGTGATCGCCCATCCGCACCCGCTGTTCGGCGGCACGATGGACAACAAGGTGGTGCAGACGCTGGCGCGCGCTTTCGTCGCCTGCGGCTGGACCACGGTGCGCTTCAACTTCCGTGGCGTGGGTGCCAGCGAAGGCGTACACGACGAAGGACGCGGCGAGCTGGAAGACATGCTGAATGTCGTGGGCCAGCTGGCGTCCGAAGGTCCGTTGGCGATCGCCGGCTTTTCCTTCGGCGCTTTCGTCGCGAGCGGCGCCGCCGCAAGACTCTGGGCCGAGCGCGACATCCGGCAGATCGTGCTGGTGGGCACGGCCGCCGCGCGCAACACCGTGGCCACGCTGCCGGCCGAGGCGCACGAGCGCACGCTGGTGGTTCATGGCGAAGCCGACGACACCGTGGCGCTCTCCGCCGTGATGGACTGGGCGCGGCCCCAGTCACTTCCTGTCACAGTCGTTCCCGGGGGCGGTCATTTCTTTCACGGACAATTGCCGCTGCTCAAAAGTCTCGTGGTCCGCCATCTGCGCGCGGACATCGCGTGAAAGCCTCGCAGGCTTGTTTTCGTCTCTTTCCGAACTCCCCATGAATCGTTTTCTTGGCGCGCTCCGCGCGCTGGTCCTTACCGCCGCTGCATCCGTCAACCTGATCGCCGTCGCCCAGGTGCCGACGCCGCCCGAAATCGCCGCGCGCAGCTACCTGCTGCTCGACGTGACCGCGAACCAGATCCTGGCGCAGAAGGACATCGACAGCCCGGTCGAGCCGGCCTCGCTCACCAAGCTGATGTCGGCCTACGTGGTGTTCGACGCGCTGCGCGCCAAGAAGATCACGCTGACCCAGACGATGCCGGTCAGCCCGCGCGCATGGAAGATGCCCGGCTCGCGCATGTTCATCGACCCCAAGATGCAGGTGCCGGTGGAAGACCTGATCAAGGGCCTGATCGTGCAGTCCGGCAACGACGCCACGGTGGCGCTGGCCGAAGGTGTGGGCGGCACCGTGGAGCACTTCGTCGAAATGATGAACGCCCAGGCCAAGGCCCTGGGCATGAAGAACACCAGCTACAAGAACCCCGAAGGCCTGACGGCCCCCGGCCACACCACCACGGCCCGCGACCTGAGCATCCTGGCGACCCGCCTGGTGCGCGACTTCCCCGAGGAAGCCAAGTACTACGCCATCAAGAAATACCGCTATCCGGGCACGCCGTCGACCAACGACACCAACCGGAATCTGCTGCTGTTCCGCGACCCGACCGTCGACGGCCTGAAGACCGGCCACACCGAAGCGGCCGGCTACTGCATGATCGCCACCGCCAAGCGCGACTTCCCGAACCTGACCGGCGGGCGCCGCCTGCTGTCGATCGTGCTGGGCACCACCGGCGAGACCGTGCGCGCCAACGAGTCGCAGAAGCTGCTGAACTGGGGTTACACGGCCTACGACGCGGTCCGCCTGTTCGACGCAGGCCAGCCGGCTGCCACCCCGGCCGTCTGGAAGGGCAAGGCCAACATCCTGAAGCTGGGCCGTCCGGAGGCCATCGTGGTCGCGGTGCCGGCCGGCACCGCCGCCAAGATCAAGACCCAGGTGTCGCGCCCCGATCCGCTGGTGGCGCCGTTCGCCAAGTACCAGCCCGTCGGTTCGCTCAAGGTCACCCTGGACGACCAGCCGGTCGCGGATGTGCCGCTGGTCGCCCTGGAGCCCGTCGAGCAGGCAGGGATATTCGGCCGCGCCTGGGATGCCGTGCGGCTCTGGATCAAGTAAATCAGTGGGATTGCAAGGCCGCCGGCAGCCAGCCGCCGCGGCTGACCTTGCTGTTTCATGCTCGTTTGCTATACTCGTGGGCTTTTCGGAAATTTCCGAAGGGTTTCACGTTTTCGTTATTCCCGGCTTCCCTGCCTTGCGTCACGACAAGGACAAGGACGGTTTCACAGCCAAGGCCGGGGCGTTTTGGGACTAATTCATTCATGCCAACCATCAATCAACTGGTGCGTCAGGGTCGAACGGTCGAAAAGATCAATTCGAAGAGCCCTGCCATGCAGAACTCGCCGCAACGTCGCGGTGTCTGCACCCGCGTCTACACCACGACGCCAAAGAAGCCCAACTCGGCGCTTCGTAAAGTTGCCAAGGTCCGTCTGACCAATGGCTTCGAAGTCATCTCCTACATCGGCGGCGAAGGCCACAACCTGCAGGAACACAGCGTGGTGCTGGTTCGCGGCGGTCGTGTCAAGGACTTGCCCGGTGTGCGTTACCACATCGTGCGCGGTTCGCTCGACCTGCAAGGCGTGAAAGACCGCAAGCAGTCGCGTTCCAAGTACGGCGCGAAGCGTCCCAAGAAGGCTTAAGCCTTCCTGTTGTCAAAAAACAAGCGGTGTTCGATGGCCTTGGCGGGCTTGTCGAACGAAGTGACCCAATCCCGGGTCGAGTAAGTGAGAGTCCTGACTGGCTCTCGCGGTATCGGAAACGATGCCAACTGAAGCAAAGAGGTTAGAAAAATGCCACGTCGTCGCGAAGTCCCCAAACGTGAAATCCTGCCGGATCCCAAGTACGGCAATGTCGAGCTGTCCAAATTCATGAACGTGATCATGGAAGGCGGCAAGAAGGCTGTTGCCGAGCGCATCATCTACGGTGCCCTCGACTTCATCGAAAAGAAGAACCCGGACAAGGACCCTCTCGAGGCTTTCACCGTTGCCATCAACAACGTGAAGCCGATGGTCGAAGTGAAGTCGCGCCGCGTTGGCGGTGCGAACTACCAGGTGCCGGTCGAAGTCCGTCCTGTCCGCCGCCTCGCCCTGTCGATGCGCTGGATCAAGGAAGCTGCCCGCAAGCGCGGTGAGAAGTCGATGGCCCTGCGTCTGGCCAACGAACTGATGGAAGCCACGGAAGGTCGTGGCGGCGCCATGAAGAAGCGCGACGAAGTGCACCGCATGGCAGAAGCCAACCGCGCATTCAGCCACTTCCGCTTCTAAAAATCAGACACAGCTTGGGCGTTGGATCTTGAGTGTCGGGCGATGTCGTCCGTACTCGAGAACCAGCGCTCAACGCATTTAACCCGAAAGTAAATCATGTCCCGCAAGACCCCCATCGAGCGCTACCGCAACATCGGTATCTCCGCGCACATTGACGCTGGCAAGACCACGACGACCGAACGTATCCTGTTCTACACCGGTGTGAACCACAAGATCGGTGAAGTGCACGACGGTGCCGCCACGATGGACTGGATGGAGCAAGAGCAAGAGCGCGGCATCACGATCACGTCGGCTGCCACCACCTGCTTCTGGAAGGGCATGGCTGGCAAGTTCGAAGAACACCGCATCAACATCATCGACACCCCCGGCCACGTGGACTTCACCATTGAAGTCGAGCGCTCGATGCGCGTGCTGGACGGCGCCGTCATGGTGTACGACGCCGTCGGCGGCGTGCAGCCCCAGTCGGAAACCGTCTGGCGCCAGGCCAACAAGTACAAGGTGCCCCGCCTCGCGTTCGTCAACAAGATGGACCGCACCGGCGCCGACTTCCTGCGCGTGCGCCAGATGATGGTCGACCGCCTGAAGGCCAACCCCGTCGTGATCCAGATCCCGATCGGTGCCGAAGAGCACTTCCAGGGCATCGTCGACCTCGTGAAGATGAAGGCCATCATCTGGGACGAAGACAAGGGCGTGACCTTCACCTACGGTGACATCCCCGCGAACCTGACCGATGTCTGCAACGAATACCGCGAAAAGCTCGTCGAAGCGGCTGCCGAAGCCAGCGAAGAGCTGATGAACAAGTACCTCGAAGGCAACGAGCTGACCGAGGAAGAAATCAAGAAGGCCATCCGCCAGCGCACCATCGCCGGGGAAATCCAGCCGATGCTGTGCGGCTCGGCCTTCAAGAACAAGGGCGTGCAGGCCATGCTCGACGCCGTCGTCGAATACATGCCGGCACCGACCGACATTCCGCCGGTCAACGGCACCGACGAAGACGAAGCGCCCGTCACCCGCAAGGCTGACGACAACGAGAAGTTCTCGGCGCTGGCATTCAAGCTGATGACCGACCCGTTCGTGGGCCAGCTGACCTTCGTGCGCGTCTACTCCGGCGTGCTGACCAAGGGCGACAGCGTCTACAACCCGGTGCGCGGCAAGAAGGAACGTATCGGCCGTATCGTGCAGATGCACGCGAACAACCGCGAAGAAGTCAACGAAATCCGCGCCGGCGACATCGCTGCCTGCGTGGGCCTGAAGGAAGTGACCACGGGCGAAACCCTGTGCGATCCCGCAGCCGTCGTGACGCTCGAGCGCATGGTGTTCCCGGAATCGGTGATCTCGCAGGCCGTCGAGCCCAAGACCAAGGCCGACCAGGAAAAGATGGGCATCGCCCTGCAGCGCCTGGCTCAGGAAGACCCGTCGTTCCGCGTCAAGACCGACGAAGAATCGGGCCAGACCATCATCGCCGGCATGGGCGAGCTCCACCTCGAAATCATCGTGGACCGCATGAAGCGCGAATTCGGCGTGGAAGCGAATGTCGGCAAGCCGCAAGTGGCCTACCGCGAAACGATCCGCAAGACCGTCGAAGAAGCCGAAGGCAAGTTCGTTCGCCAGTCGGGCGGCAAGGGCCAGTACGGTCACGTGATTCTGAAGCTCGAGCCGCAGGAAGCGGGCAAGGGCTTCGAGTTCGTCGACGCCATCAAGGGTGGTGTGGTTCCTCGCGAATACATCCCTGCGGTGGAAAAGGGCGTTGTCGAAGCGCTGACGCAAGGCGTGCTGGCAGGCTACCCCGTCGTCGACGTCAAGGTCACGCTGCACTTCGGTTCGTACCACGACGTCGACTCGAACGAAATGGCGTTCAAGATGGCCGCGATCTTCGGTTTCAAGGAAGGCGCCCGCAAGGCCAGCCCCGTGATCCTGGAGCCGATGATGGCCGTGGAAGTCGAAACGCCCGAAGACTACGCCGGCAACGTGATGGGCGACCTGTCCTCACGCCGCGGCATGGTGCAGGGCATGGACGACATGATCGGTGGCGGCAAGTCCATCAAGGCCGAGGTGCCGCTGTCGGAAATGTTCGGCTACTCGACCACGCTGCGCTCGATGTCGCAAGGCCGCGCCACGTACACGATGGAGTTCAAGCACTACGCCGAAGCTCCGCGCAACGTTGCCGAAGCCATCGTGGCTGCTCGCGCAAAGTAAGTTTTCAAGAATGCAGGGCCGCGCGGTGCGTGGCCCTCGTTGTCTGCGATCCGGTGCCGCCACGTTCCCGTGCGAGGCGAACCAGCAATCGGATGCAGACATAAAACCAACACACGGGACTGCTCTTTCAAGGATTGAAAAATGGCAAAAGGTAAATTCACCCGCACCAAGCCGCACGTGAACGTGGGCACGATCGGTCACGTCGACCACGGCAAGACCACGCTGACGGCGGCGATCGCCACGGTGCTGTCGGCCAAGTTCGG